>Ga0310697_10003696_pt1 | contig 15377 bp, 10 predicted proteins | sample 172DNAGHGlowgp2_FD_203883 | JGI IMG/M metagenome (GOLD analysis project Ga0310697, IMG submission 203883) | Sheep rumen microbial communities from Palmerston North, Manawatu-Wanganui, New Zealand - 1728 DNA GHGlow gp2 (v2) (version 2) | ecosystem: Host-associated > Mammals > Digestive system >... | reverse complement strand
ATGTGGGCGTGGATACGAACTCCATCGTCCTGACGGCCCGGAGCGGCCGGGCGGCGCTCAAGTACCGCCTGGAAGTGAACGGCGTGAAACTGGACGAGGGAAAACTGGACGAGGTGTACGAACGGTTCCTCCGCCTTGCGGACAGCAAGAAGGAAATCCACGACGACGATATCCTGATGCTTGCCGGGGCCGACCGGGCCGCCGGCCGCCACATCAAGGTGGACTGGCTCCAGGCGACGAGCGGCATCGGGATGAAGCCCGTGGCCTCCATCGGCCTGGACATCGCCGGGGAGAAGTTCGAGGCCGCCGCGACCGGAAACGGTCCCGTCGATGCCGCGATCAACGCCCTCCGCCAGATTGTCCGCCGCCAGGTGACCATCAACGAATTCACGATCCAGGGCGTCACCAAGGGCTCCGACGACTGCTGCAAGGTGCATATGCAGGTGGAGAACGAGGGACGCGTGTATTACGGCTTCGGCGCTTCGACGGACATCGTGACCGCCTCGATCGAGGCCTATGTGGACTGTATCAACAAAATCTGAAACGGATGAACACCCTGTTTGACAAGATCTGGGATGCGCACATCGTCCAGCACGTGGAGGGCGGCCCGGACCAGCTGTATATCGACCGGCTCTACTGCCACGAAGTGACGAGCCCCCAGGCTTTCGACGGCCTGCGGGGGCGCGGTCTCCGCTGCCTGCGGCCGGAGAAGATCTTCTGCATGCCGGACCACAATACGCCCACGGAGCACCAGGACCGTCCCATCGGGGATCCGGTGTCCAAAAGGCAGGTGGACGCCCTCGCCGCGAATGCGGCTGAGTTCGGCCTGACGCATTACGGGATGAATGAACCGGACAACGGCATCATTCATGTCGTAGGGCCGGAGAAGGCGCTTTCCCTGCCGGGGATGACGATCGTCTGCGGCGATTCCCATACTTCCACCCACGGAGCCGTCGGGGCGGTCGCCTTCGGTATCGGCACCAGTGAGGTGGAGATGGTGATGGCCTCGCAGTGCATCCTCCAGCAGAAGCCCAAGTCCATGCGGATCCGCATCGAGGGCGAACTCGGGAAGGGCGTGACAGCCAAGGATATGGCCCTGTTCCTGATGAGCCGGCTGACGACCAGCGGCGCCACGGGCTACTTCGTGGAGTACGCCGGTTCCGCCGTCCGGTCCCTGTCCATGGAAGGCCGCCTCACCCTGTGCAACCTCTCCATCGAGATGGGCGCCCGCGGCGGTTTCATCGCCCCGGACGAGACGACCTTCGCCTACCTGAAGGGGCGTGAATATGCTCCGAAGGGGGAGGAGTGGGAAAAGGCGGTCGAACGCTGGAAAAAGCTTCGGAGCGATGACGACGCCGTCTTCGACCGGGAGGTCGTCTATGACGCAGCCGAGATTCCGCCGATGATCACCTACGGGACGAACCCCGGTATGGGTACGGCCGTGTGCGGGCATGTCCCCACGCTGGACGAGATTCCCGCCGAAGGACAGCCTTCCTTCTGCAAGGCCTTGAAATATATGGACTTCCAGCCGGATGATACCCTCATCGGCAAACCAGTGGACTATGTCTTCCTCGGGGCCTGCACGAACGGCCGTATCGAGGATTTCCGGGCTTTCGCCTCCGTCGTGGAAGGCCGGAAGAAGGCGCCGGGCATCGTGGCCTGGCTGGTCCCCGGCTCCCAGGCGGTCCGCCGCCAGATCGAGGCCGAGGGACTGGACAAGGTCCTTCGGGAGGCCGGTTTCGAAATCCGTCAGCCGGGCTGTTCGGCCTGCCTTGCGATGAACCCGGACAAGGTCCCCGCCGGCAAATACTGCGTTTCCACGAGCAACCGGAACTTCGAAGGCCGCCAGGGCCCCGGTTCCCGCACGCTCCTTGCCAGCCCGCTCACGGCGGCCGCCGCGGCTGTCACCGGCGTCATTACCGATCCCAGAGATTTCCTCGTATGAAACAGAAATTCGATATCATAGAGAGTACCTGCGTCCCGCTTCCGCTCGAGAACGTGGACACGGACCAGATCATCCCCGCCCGTTTCCTGAAGGCGACCACCCGGGAGGAAAGCTTCTTCGGGGAGAACCTTTTCCGGGACTGGCGCTACAACCCGGACGGGACGCCCAAGCGGGATTTCGTCCTGAACGATCCCCGTTACAGCGGCGAGATCCTCGTGGCCGGCCGCAACTTCGGTTCCGGCTCCAGCCGGGAACATGCGGCCTGGGCCATTGCCGGGTACGGATTCAAAGTGGTGATTTCCAGCTTCTTTGCAGATATCCACAAGAACAATGAACTGAACAATTTCGTCCTTCCTGTGGTCGTGACGCCGGAGTTCCTCGCAGAACTGTTCGCAAGCATTGCCGAAGACCCGAAGGCGAAGGTCCGTGTGGACGTTCCGAACCAGACCGTGACGAACCTCGCCACGGGACGGAGCGAGACCTTCGAGCTGAATCCCTACAAGAAGTACTGCCTGATGAATGCCCTGGACGATATCGATTTCCTGATGCTCCAGAAAGACAAGATCGAAGCGTGGGAAGCGGGATGCTCGAAATAATGGACACCACCCTCCGCGACGGCGAGCAGACCGCCGGCGTCTCGTTCAATCCGGACGAGAAGCTCGCGATTGCGCGCCTGCTGCTGGAGGAGCTCAAGGTCAATCGGATCGAAGTGGCCTCGGCCCGGGTTTCCCGGGGCGAGCAGGAGGCCTTCGCCAAAATCTGCCGCTGGGCCGCCTCCTGCGGCCGGCTCGATGCCGTGGAGGCCCTGGGATTCGTGGATGACGGTGTCTCCGTGGACTGGATCGCCTCCTCGGGCGGCAAGGTCATGAACCTGCTGACGAAGGGGTCGCTCCGCCATGTGACGGGCCAGCTTCGGAAAACCCCGGCGGAGCACCTGTCCGACATCCTCCGGAATATCCGCCTCGCCGTGTCCAAGGGATTGACGGTCAATGTTTACCTGGAAGACTGGTCGGGCGGGATGAAGGATTCCCCGGACTATGTGTTCTTCCTCGTGGACGCGCTGAAGGAGGCGCCGGTCCGCCGGATCATGCTGCCCGACACGCTGGGGATCCTGGATCCGGAAAGTGCGCGCACTTTTTGCCGGACGATGGTGGAACGCTATCCGTCGGTCCATTTCGACTTCCATCCGCACAACGATTATGATTTTGCGGCGGCCAATGCCTTCGAGGCCGTGAAGGCCGGCGTGAAAGGCCTGCATACGACGGTGAACGGGCTGGGGGAGCGGACCGGCAACCTGCCGGTGTCGAGTGCCATCGGCATCCTGAACGACCATCTGAAGGTTCCAAACAGCTTGGATGAGAGCGCGTTGATGCACGTCTCCCGCTATGTGGAAACCATTTCCGGCGTCCGGATCCCGTCCAACAAACCGCTGGTGGGGGAGTTCGCCTTCACCCAGACCAGCGGGGTCCATGCCGACGGCGACCGCAAGGGCGGCCTGTACCAGAATGCCCTCCTTCCGGAGCGTTTCGGACGGCATCGGCACTATGCGCTGGGAAAGACCAGCGGCAAGGCCAATGTCATGAAGAACCTGGAAGCCCTGGGGATCACCCTGACGCCCGGACAGATGAAGCGGGTGACGGAGCGGGTCGTGGAACTGGGCGACAAGAAGGAAAGCCTGAGCGCGGAGGACCTTCCGTTCATCGTGGCGGAAGTCCTCAAGGGCGACGTATCCTCGGCCCCGGACCGGATCCATATCATCAATTACAGCCTCCAGCTCGCCCGGGGCATGCGTCCCATCGCGAACATCCGGATCGACATCGACGGAACCTGCTACGAGGAGGCGTCGGCCGGCGACGGCCAGTACGATGCTTTCATGAAGGCCTTGTGGATCATCTACGACCGACTGGGACGGCGGCATCCGAGACTGACGGACTACGTGGTGAAGATCCCGCCCGGCGGGAAGACGGATGCCCTCGTGGAGACCACGATTTCGTGGGACCTGGACGGGACGGCCTTCAAGACCCGGGGCGTGGACTCCGACCAGGCCGAGGCCGCCATCAAGGCCACGGTGAAAATGCTGAACTTAATCGAAAACAACCTGATATGAAACTCAAGATTGCAAAACTGCCCGGCGACGGCATCGGCCCGGAGGTCGTGGAACAGGCCGTCAAGGCGGTGGACGCCGTGTGCGCCCGTTTCGGCCACGAGGTGTCCTACACGTACGGGTATGTAGGCGCTTGCGCCATCGACCGGTTCGGGAACGCCTACCCGTCCGAAACGCATGCCCTGTGCATGGACAGCGACGCCGTGCTGTTCGGCGCCGTGGGCGATCCCAGGTACGACAACGACCCGACGGCGAAAGTCCGTCCGGAACAGGGCCTGCTGGCCATCCGGAAGCGGCTGGGCCTGTATGCGAACCTACGTCCCGTGGAGACGTTCAAATCCCTCGTGGACAAGTCCCCGCTCAAGACCGAGCTCGTGGACGGGGCCGATTTCCTGTGCATCCGGGAACTTACCGGCGGCATGTACTTCGGCGAAAAGGGCCGGAAGGACGGCGGAAACACGGCCTACGACACCTGCATCTACAGCCGGGCCGAGGTGGAGCGCATCCTGCGCCTGGCCTTCGAATACGCCGGCCGCCGCCGGAAGCACCTGACGGTCGTGGACAAGGCCAATGTGCTCGAATCCTCCCGCCTGTGGCGCCAGGTTGCCCGGGAAATGGAACCGTCCTATCCCGACATCCAGGTGGACTACATGTTCGTGGACAACGCCGCCATGCAGCTCATCCGCTGCCCGAAGTTCTTCGACGTCCTCGTGACGGAGAACACCTTCGGCGACATCCTCACGGACGAGGCCAGCTGCATCAGCGGGTCCATGGGCCTGCTGGCCTCGGCCTCGGTGGGGGAGCACACCTCCCTGTTCGAACCCATCCACGGCTCCTACCCGCAGGCGGCCGGGAAGAATATCGCCAATCCCGTCGCGGCCATCCTCTCCGCGGCGATGATGTTCGAATACGCCTTCGGGCTCATGGAGGAAGGAAAGGCCATCCGTGGAGCCGTGGCGGCGTCGCTGGAAGCCGGTGTCACGACCGAGGACCTGGGCGGCAGCGCCTCCACCTCGGAAGTCGGCAACTGGATCGCATCTAAAATATAAAACGATATGCAGCAGATAGACTGGAAATCCCTGGGCTTTGATGCCTTCCGGACCCGGACGGTCGTCCTGGCCCACTACTCGGACGGGCAGTGGTCCGCCCCCGAATCCACGGAAACCTTCTCCTTCACCTTCGACCCCTTCGCGCAGGTCTTCCACTACGCAATCTCCTGCTTCGAGGGCCTGAAGGCCTTCCGGCAGGCGGATGGCCGCGTCGCGATGTTCCGTCCGGACGAGAATGCGGCCCGGCTGCGCCGGACGGCGGATTACCTGGGCATGCCTTGCCCGTCGGAGGAATTGTTCTTCAAGATGTGCGAGGACTGCATCCGCGGGAATCTCGAATTCCTTCCGCCTTACGGGCTCGGCGCTTCGATGTACCTGCGCCCGCTCCTGATCGGCATTCATCCGCAGATGCAGCTGGTGCCGTATCCCGAGGCCATTTTCGCCGTGATGTGTGCCCCGGTGGGCTCGTACTACGGTGCCCATCTCAAGTCCTGCGCCGCCGTCATTCCCGGCAACTACGACCGGGCGGCCCCGAAGGGCTCCGGCAGCTACAAGATCGGCGCGAACTATGCCAATACGTTCAGGCCTTACATGTATGCCCATGAACAGGGCTATGCGGAACTCCTGTACCTGAATTCCTCCACCCGGGAGTTCGTGGACGAGTTCGGTTCCTCCAACTTCTTCGGCATCAAGGGGAACAAGTACGTCACCCCGCTCTCCGACAGTGTCCTTCCGTCCATTACGAACAAGACCCTGCAGCAGGTGGCAATCGACCTCGGGATGGAGGTCGAGAAGCGTCCCGTCCCGCTGGAGGAACTCGTGGAGTTCGAAGAGGTGGGCGGCTGCGGGACGGCCGTGGTGATTACTCCGCTCTCCCATATCGACATGAAACCCGTTCTGGAGGAACCGGAAGTCTCCCGCACCTTCCGCTTCTGCCCCGACGGTGAAGTGGGCTTCAAGTCCACCGCCCTGTACAAGCGCATACGCGCCATCCAGGACGGCGAGTTCCCCGACGAGCACGGCTGGTGCCGCTTCGTGGAGGTGTAGTAGTACTCCTGTGGTTCGAAGGTAGATGGCCGTCATCAGACGGCCCGGCGGAGACCGTGTCCGTCAGGACTTATAGGTCGGGAGCCGCGGGGGTATTAGGGGGCGGAGCCCCCTCAAACCGAAAAAGGGACTGGCTCGAGCCAGTCCCTTTGAAGGCGGGGCCGTAAGCCGCTTTCTGTTTTTGAATCTGCCATTTATCTTCGCAACCTACCCCCCGGCATCGGACGGGCCGCCCTCATCTGCCGGTATATTTGGTCTTGCAGGCCTGCCGCCGTACCCGTCATACGTCGCCGCATGGCGTCGTGGGCTCTTACCCCGCGTTTTCACCCTTGCCGGATTGCTCCGGCGGTCATTTTCTGTTACGGACGGAAAAGATTACTCCCTTCTGTGCTTTCCACAGTCAGGCGCCCTGCCCTGTGCGGACTTTCCTCACCGGGATTCCTTCGCTGCGCTCGGAATGACAGCGTCATCCCGGGAATGCCGGCGCGGCAGATCGTCCCGCCTTCCGGTTGCAAAGGTACGGATTTTTCCTTACATTTGCAGACTGTTTGCGAAATGAGAAAAGTTGCATTCATACTGCTGGCCTTGTGCGCCCTGTCCTGCGGGAGCGCCAAGGTCCGGGAATACAGGGCCCAGGTGGTGAAGGAGTATCCGCACGACGTGACTTCCTACACGCAGGGACTCTTTTTCGACGGCGGCCGTTTCATCGAGACGACCGGCCAGTGGGGCGAGAGTTCCCTGAGGACCGTGGACCTCGAAACCGGCGAGGCGCTGAGCCGCCAGAACTTCTCCCGGAAATACTTTGTCGAGGGGTCCTGCATCCTGGACGGAAACCTGTACATCCTGACATGGACCAACAACCTGGCGTTCATCTACGACGCGGATTCGCTCAAGTACAAGTCCACGCTGGCCTATCCCCGCGAGGGATGGGGGATCACGACGGACGGGACGCAGCTGATCGCCAGCGACGGCAGTTCCTTCCTGTTTTTCATGGACAAGGACCTCAAGGAACTGCGCCGCGTGCGGGTGACCCTGAACGGGAAGTCCGTACGCTACCTGAATGAACTGGAGTGGATCGACGGAAAGGTCTGGGCCAATGTCTATACGACCGACACCATCGTCATCATCAATCCCGAGGACGGGAAGGTGGAGGCGACGGTGGACTGCCGGGGGCTGCTGCCCGCGAAAGACCGGACGCCGGAAACCGATGTCCTGAACGGCATTGCCGTGGATGCGGAGGGGCGGATCTTCCTGACGGGGAAGTATTGGCCTAAACTGTATGAGATCCAGCTGACGAAGAAGGATTAAAGACATATCGGGGTATCGGGCGGCTGCCCGGTTGAGAACATACCCGTTGAACCTGATGCGGTTCATACCGCCGGAGGAAAGTATATGAAAAAAAGCCTGTTGACTGCGGCTTTCGCCGCCATCTGTGTCTGCGCGGGTGCGCAGAACGCCTGGGAAGAGCGTCTGGACAGCGTTGTCGTCTCTTCCACCCGCGCCGGAGCGGAAACCCCTGTCGCCCATGTCGATGTGGGCCGCGACGAGCTCCAAAGCGCCAATCCCATGAACTCCCTTCCCATGACCCTGGGGCTGCTGCCCTCCGTCGTCACGTACAATGAAGGCGGAACCGGACTGGGCAATTCCGCGATGACCATCCGCGGCTCCAAGGGATCCCAGATCAATGTCACCCTGAACGGCATCACCCTGAACGACGCCGAATCCCAGGAGGTCTTCTGGGTCAATATCCCTGCGCTCACCAGCCTGCTTTCGGGCGTCCAGGTGCAGCGCGGCCTGGGAACATCCGCCAACGGAGCCGGGGCCTTCGGGGCCAGCATCAACATGAATACGGCCTTCGTCGCGCCGGAGCCTTCTTTCCGCAGCGAGATTTCGGCCGGTTCCTACGGGACGCTCCTGACGGGGTTCTCGGCCCGGTCGGGACTGCTTCCCTCCGGCCTGTATTTCGACCTGGCCTGGACCGTGGGACGGACGGACGGATACATTCGCAATGCCGGTGTGAATTCCGTATCCCTGTTTGGCGTACTCGGCTGGTTGAAAGGACGTAACTCCCTGCGCCTGACGTACTTGATGGGCGACCAGAAGAGCGGGATCACCTGGGATGGCATTACCCCGGAGATGTATCTCGTGGACCGGACCTACAACGGGACGGGCGAGTATGTCGACGATGCCGGACGGACCTGTTATTATCCCAATCAGACGGATAATTACGCGCAGCATCATCTCCAGCTCAACTACACCCGCAGCCTGACGGACCGGCTCCATTGGACCACTACCCTGGATTACACCCGGGGCGACGGCTATGACGAGTATTATAAGACAGGCCGCAAGTTCGCCGAGTTCGGCTATCCTTTCGCCGACGTGGACGGTGTGAAGAAGAGCGACATGATCTACCGGAAGAAGATGGGGAACGACCTGCTCGTGGGGCAGACCACTCTCCGGTACCGGGGATCGGCCCTGAAACTGGACGGGGGCGTCTATGTTTCCCGCTACGACGGCGACCACTGGGGCGAGATGCTCTGGGCCCGTCTCCTGGGCGACGGCTACGACTATGCGTCCATGAACCGGAACTTCACCTGGTACCGCAATACCGGCCGGAAGCGGGAAATGAACGGCTTCCTCCGGGCGGAGTACAGTCCGCTTTCCTGGCTCACCGCCTATGCGGACCTCCAGTACCGTCATATCGGCTATGAACTCGTGGGCCCCGACGACAAGGCCAGTTCCGTGCCCATGGACTATCACGAAAAATGGGACTTCTTCAATCCCCGGGCGGGCCTGACGGCCGTTTTCGGTGCCCACAAGCTCTTCGCTTCCGCCGCCGTGGGGCATCGCGAGCCCGGCCGCAGCGACATCAAGGAAAACATCAAGGGAGAGATGATCCCCATCAGGCCGGAGTCGATGCTGGACATCGAACTTGACTACCGGTACTCCGGCCGCCGTTTCTCCGCCGAGGTGAACGGCTACCTGATGGAATACCGCGACATGCTGCTGGAGACGGGAAAACTCAGTTCCTCTGGCTATGCCATCAAGGAAAACGTGGGCCGTGGCTGGCGCCGGGGCGTGGAACTGTCCGCGGCCTGGACCCCTTCCCGGATCATCCGTGCCGACGGAAACCTGACGCTCTCGACGAACAAACTGCGCTCCTTTACGGCCTATCTGGAAGATTGGGAGAACGGCGGGTATAAGGAAGAGACCTATGAGAATACGACGATGCTGCTCTCGCCGTCCGTCGTCGGGATGGGCCGTGTGGCACTGACACCTTTCCGTGGCGCCTTGCAGACGCTGACGCTCACGCTCAGCGGGAAGTATGTCGGCAGGCAATACTGGGACAACACCCAGTCGCCCGACCGCTGCATCCCGGCCTTCTTTGTGACCGACCTTTCCGTGAGCCACACATTTGTCATACCTTGCGGCTCCCTGGAGCTTTCCCTCTATGTGAACAACCTCCTGAACCGATCCTATTATGCCTATGCGTGGGTTTACCGGGCCTGGCAGGGCGGTGCCGATCCGATGTACCAGGAAGCAGGTCTTTACCCCCAGTCCTTGCGGAATTTCATGGGAAAGATTGCCTTTTCTTTTTAAATATTTTTAATTAATAAATATTTTTGCATAAAATTTTGGAAGTATAGAAAGTTTGCTTATCTTTGCTCTTGCAAAAGGGAAAAAGAATGGTTTAATAAAATTATTTAAAAACCTTTTTGTGAGAATTGAGATACGCCTCTTCTAACCAACACAATTAACCTTCTTCTGAGTAAGAATACACTACTAACTAACCAAGAATAAAGCTCGCAGGGATGCGAGCTTTATTCTTTTGAGGGGGCTCTGCCCCCTAATACCCCCGCGGCTCCCGACCTATAAGTCCTGTCGGACACGGTCTCCGCCGGGCCGTCTGATGACGGCCTGGGTTCTACGTATCACCGTCGTACCAAGGGGCAGCGGCCCTGCCCGGGCCGGCAGAGCGTATCGGCATGCATGCCGCAAATGCGGAAAAACGGCCTTGCACATGGTTCCCTGTGCCGACGCGTCCGTGAAATGGCCGGTTTGAGGGGCAAAACGTGCCGCGTCGGCAGTCAGACACGGCTGCAAGGCGGAAATGCCGCAAATGCGTCCCGGGGAGTGCCAACAATATTTCGGAGGAACCAGGCCGTCATCAGACGGCCCAGCGGAGCGCGGGTCCGAGGAACGAGGACTTATAGCGCGGGAGCCGCGGGGGATAATAGGGGGCAGGGCCCCCTCAAACTATTCCAGCAGGCCGGGACGGCGTTCGCGGGTGCGGGCGAGGGCCTGTTCGTCCTGCCAGGCTTGGATGAGCTTGGGATTGCCGGAGAGCAGGACGTCGGGGACCTTCCAGCCGTTGAACTCGGCGGGACGGGTATAGACGGGCGGGGAGACCAGGCCGTCCTGGAAGCTGTCGGACAGGGCCGATGTCTCGTCGGTGAGGACGCCCGGAATGAGGCGGATGATGCTGTCCGCCAGGAGGGCGGCGGGAATCTCGCCGCCGCTCACGACAAAGTCGCCCACGGAGATTTCCCGGGTGATGAGGTGCTCGCGGATGCGCTCGTCGATTCCCTTGTAGTGGCCGCACAGGATGATGATGTTCTCCTTGAGGGACAGTTCGTTGGCCATCCCCTGGTCCAGGATTTCGCCGTCGGGGGCCATGTAAATGATTTCGTCGTAATCCCTTTCGGAACGTAGCTCCTCGATCATCCGGAATACCGGCTCCACCATCATGACCATGCCGGCGTCGCCGCCGTAGCAGTAGTCGTCCACGGTGAGGCGCGGCCCCAGGCCGTACTTGCGGAGGTTGTGGACATGGATTTCCACCAGGCCTTTCTTGACGGCCCGGCCGGGAATGGAATGGCTCAGCGGACTTTCGAGCAGCTCCGGAACCACGGTGAGGATATCGATGCGCATGGGTTTTCTCTTTCTTGCATGCAAATGTAGCGTTTTATGCTTAATTGTGGAAATTTTGTTATCTTTGCCCTCTGTATGTTTAATTTTTGAACACCATTGATCATGAGTGAAGAAATGAAGCCTGAGGTCATCGAAGAGACCGTCGTCGAGACCGCAGATGTAGCACAGGAACAGAACCAGGATGTGCAGGCACCCGCCGCCGAAGAATCCCAGACAGTCATGGAGGAGGTCAAGGAGACCGTCCAGGACGTCGTGGAGGATGTGAAGGATGCCGTGGAGGATGTCAAGGAGACTGTCGTCAACTATGCCGACAAGACCCTTGCCGAGCTCTCCGCCCTGTTCCAGAGCCTGACGGAAAGTGAAGACCGCATGAAGCGTTCCAAGGAGGCCGAAGCCATCAAATCCGCCTTCTACAAGCTGCTTTCGCGTGAAAAGGCGGAGGCCGGCGAGGACGCCACGGTCGAAGAGCCCGATGCCGATACCGTGGAGGAGGTCGCCCCGACCGAGCCGCTGTCCAGCGCGCCCGTGAGCCCCTTCGCCGCCATCGAGGCCGGTTTCAAGAGCCTTTACAATGTCTATAAGAAAGAGCGTGCGGAGTACAACCGCCAGCTCGATGCCGAGCGCGAGGCGAACCTCGCAACCAAGCAGGCCATCATCGAGGACCTCAAGAACCTTGTCGAGGAACAGGGCGACATGAAGGACGCCTTCCCCAAGTTCCGCGAGATCCAGAACCGCTGGCGGGAGACCGGTCCGGTCCCGCAGCAGAATTTCCGCGATGTCAACGACACCTATCAGCTTTACGTGGAGAAGTTCTACGACCTCGTCCAGATCAACCGCGAACTCCGCGACCTGGATTTCCGCAAGAACCTCGAGGCCAAGACCGAGTTCTGCGAGCAGGCCGAGGCCCTGGCCGAAAACGAAGATGTCGTAGGCGCTTTCAAGGAACTCCAGAAACTTCATGAGCAGTGGAAGGAATTCGGCCCCGTGGCCAAGGAATTCCGTGATTCCATCTGGGAGCGTTTCCGCGCCGCCACCGCCGTCATCAACAAGAAGTACCAGGCCCATTTCGAAGGCCTCAAGGAGCAGCAGGTCCAGAACCTCGAGGCCAAGACCGCCCTCTGCGAGAAGGTCGAGGCCATCGCTGCGCAGGAGATCAAGTCCTCCAGCGAGTGGAACGCCCTCTCCAAGGAAATCGTCGCCCTCCAGGGCGAGTGGCGCAAGATCGGCTTTGCCACCCGGAAGGACAACCAGAAGGTCTATGACCGCTTCCGTGCCGCCTGCGACGCCTTCTTCAGCCGCAAGCGCGATTACTATAACGAGTTCAAGGACAACATGAATGACAACATGTCCCGCAAACTCGCCATCATCGAGCAGGCCGAAGCTCTCAAGGGCAGTACGGACTGGAAGAAGACTTCCGACACCCTGATCGAACTCCAGAAGCAGTGGAAGGAGATCGGTGCCGTGCCGCGCAAGAAGTCCGAGCAGCTGTGGAAGCGTTTCCGCGCCGCCTGCGACGCCTTCTTCAACGAGCGTGACAAGCAGGGCCGTCCCGAGAACGACTACTACGGCAACCTCAAGGCCAAGCGTGCCCTGATCGAAGAGATCGAGGCCTATGTCTCCGCCGATGCGGAGGCCGACCTCGAAGCCGCCCGCGGCTTTGCCGAGCGCTGGAATGCCATCGGTTTCGTTCCGTTCAAGGAAAAGGAAGCCGTCCAGGATGCCTACCGCAGCGCGATGCAGGCCAAGTTCCCTGACTTTAACCGGGGCGGACGCCGGGAAGGCGGACGCGGCCCTGTCCGCGGCGAGCAGCGCCGCAGCAATGCCCCGCTCACCGAGAAGGACAAGCTCACCCTCAAGTACAACCAGCTCCAGCAGGACATCCAGACCTACGAGAACAACATCGGCTTCTTCGGCCTGTCCAAGGGCGCCGAGCAACTCAAGGCCCAGATGCAGGAGCGCATCGACGCCGCCAAGGCCGACCTCAAGGAACTGGAGGCCAAGATCCGCGAACTGGTGACCAAGGAGCAGGAGGAGGAGCAGAGCGAGTAGCCTATGGACAAAAACTCAATCATCGGCTTCGTCCTCATCGCCCTCATCATGATGGGCTTCTTCGGGTACCAGAGCCGCCAGGTCAAGAAGCAGATGGAATACCAGGCGCAACTGGATTCCGTCGCCGCCGTGGAGGCCTTCCGTCAGGACAGCATCCGCGCCGCTTACCTGGCCGAGCATCCGGAGGATACGGTCGTAGCCGCCCTTCCTGCGAAGACTGCGGTCTATAGCGATTCCCTCCTGAACACTGCGGCGCAGGGCGAGGGGACCCTCTTGAAACTCGAGAACGAAAAACTGGAGATCACCTTCACCACGATGGGCGCCCAGCCCTATGCGGTCCGGGTCAAGGAGTACAAGAACTACGACAAGACGGACCTGTATATCCTCCGTGACGGCAAGAGCCAACTCGGATTCGTGGTCTATGCCCCGACGGCCGTGGATACCCGGAAGTTCAACTTCCAGTATATCCCCGAGGCCTCGACGGATTCCACCGTGGTGATGCGCCTTCCGTTCTCGAACGGCGGCTACATCGAGGAAACCTACACGCTCGTGAAGGATTCCTATTCGGTGAACCAGACCCTCTCCTTCGTGGGCATGGAAAACCTGATCCCGCACAATGTGGGCAGCATCGACGTGGATTTCGATGCGGTCATCCCGCGGATGGAGAAGGGCTTCAAGAACGAGAGCCAGTACTCCCGCCTGAACTACTATTTCCCGGACGAAAAGAAGCCGGAGAGCATCGGCAACGGCCGTAGCGGCTCCAAGCGTTTCGACAACAAACTGGAGTGGTTCGCCTTCCAGCAGCAGTTCTTCTCCGCCATCATGCGCGCCCCGAAGGACTTTACCTACGGCGAATTCTCCATCGACTACCTCCCGAAGGACAATGCCGAGCATGACCTGATGACCTGCACGGCCTCCATGCGGGCGGATATCCAGCCGGGCTCCCCGCGGATCGACATCCCCTTCGAATTCTATTTCGGTCCCAACGACTACAAGGGTCTCCGGGAATACCACCATGCCTATGAGAAGGTGATTCCGATGGGCGGCGCGTGGATTTCCTGGTTCACCAAGGGCGTGATCATCCCGCTGTTCGACTGGCTGAGCAAGTTCATCAAGAGTTTCGGTATCATCATCCTCCTGATGACGATCTTCATCAAACTGGTCGTCCTTCCGTTCGCCTACAAGAGTTACTCTTCATCCGCGAAGATGCAGGCCCTGAAGCCCGAACTGGACAAGATCAACGCGAAGTATCCCAAGCAGGAAGACGCGATGAAGAAGCAGCAGGCGACGATGGAACTGTACAACAAGGCCGGCGTGTCCATGATGGGCGGCTGCCTTCCGATGCTGTTCCAGATGCCGATCCTGTGGGCGATGTTCCGCTTCTTCCCGGCCTCCATCCAACTCCGTCAGCAGCCTTTCCTGTGGGCCGAGGACCTTTCCGCCTATGACGATGTCATCCACTGGGGCACGAGTGTCCTGGGCATGGACCACATCTCCCTGTTCGCCCTCCTGATGGCCCTGTCGATGTTCTTCTACTCGAAGATCACGATGCAGAACCAGAGCACCGGCAACGACCCGAACGCCCAGATGATGCGCTTCATGAGCCTGTACATGATGCCGATCATGATGTTCTTCATCTGTAACAACCTCTCCTCCGGCCTGAGCTACTACTACCTCCTTTCCAACCTCATCACGATGCTGGAAACCTGGATCATCAAGAAGTGGTTCGTCCACCCGGAAGAGATCCTCGCGAAGGTGAAGGCGGCCGAGGGCAAGGCGGCGCCCAAGTCCAAGTGGCAGCAGCGCCTGGAAGAAGCCCAGAAGATGCAGCGTGAAATGCAGAAGCAGCAGGCCCAGCAGAATAAGAAGAGACGTTAAGCATCTGTCATTCTGAGCGAACCTCTGTCATTCTGAGCGAAGCGAAAGAATCTTTTATGATCAAAGAGAATCTTCAAAATCTATTGATGAAACTGCCATCAGCCGTGAAACTGGTGGCAGTTTCCAAATTCCATCCGGTCGAACGCCTGATGGAGGCCTATGACGCCGGCCAGCGCATCTTTGCCGAGAGCCGTCCCCAGGAACTTGCCGCCAAAGTCCCGCAAATGCCCGCGGATATCGAGTGGCATTTCATCGGCCATCTCCAGACCAACAAACTCAAACTCGTCCTCCCGTACGTCACCCTCGTCCAGTCCGTCGATTCCTTCCACCTGCTGGAAGCCATCGACAAGTGGGGGAGAGACAACGGCCGTAT
>Ga0310697_10003694_pt1 | contig 15379 bp, 39 predicted proteins | sample 172DNAGHGlowgp2_FD_203883 | JGI IMG/M metagenome (GOLD analysis project Ga0310697, IMG submission 203883) | Sheep rumen microbial communities from Palmerston North, Manawatu-Wanganui, New Zealand - 1728 DNA GHGlow gp2 (v2) (version 2) | ecosystem: Host-associated > Mammals > Digestive system >... | reverse complement strand
GGTATCTTTGTGAGAATATCCAGGGGTGTGTCCTCGGCTATACGCAAAGCGACGAGATTACGCTGGTTCTTGTTGATTATCAGGAACTTAATACCAGTTCTTGGTTTGATAACAATATCCAGAAGATGGTGTCTGTCGCCGCTTCAATGGCCACCCTTGAGTTCAATAGAAGGTTCTCGGCACTGACGCTTGGTTATGGCGGATATGTACACGAGAAGGCCGAGAATATGGGTGCGACATTTGACTGCCGTGCTTTCAATGTGCCGAAGGAGGAAGTCACAAATTGTTTGCTTTTTAGACAAAATGACGCTATCCGTAATTCCATCCAGGCACTCGGTCAGGCACATTTCTCACACAAGGAACTTCACAAAAAGAGTACTGAGGATATTATTACGATGGTCAAGGAAAAAACCGGAATTCTATGGAACAACCTCCCCATTGAACAGCAGAGAGGAATGTGCTGCATCAAGGACGAGGAAGGACACTGGGTTGTGGACTATAATATCCCTATTTTCAAGGGAGAAGGAAGAGAATATATTGAAAAACTTATTAACGTAGGAGAGTAATGGTACTGTATTTTATTGTTTTGGCCGTTTTTGGCATTATTATGGGTATTGCCCCCGAGATTGTTGCTGACAATGTGGAAATATGTGCGGAGAATGACTTGGCCCAAAAGGAAAAGGCGAAGAGAAGGATTAAACTTTGGTTGTATTTCTTCGGCTTGGCCATCTACTTGTCGTTGGCTCTGTTGGTCGGTCGGGTTTGTTATGACTATGACGAGCAAATAAAAGAACTGAAAACCGGGATTGAGGTGCTCGAGAAACAGAATTCGCAAACCGACACCACAACCGTAAACATTCAAAATCCATGAATCACGGACGTTGCATAAACTGTTGGTGGTACAAGGCCATGAAAGGTAGACATTGGATTACTACCAACCGTGGCCTTGTTGAAAAACTCGGTAATGGGAAATGCTATATGCACAACGGAGGGAATGATATCTATGTTGATTATACCTTTGTTGATGGGGATTGCTATTGCCCGGATTACTACAACAGGAAGCGTGGAGACCGCGAACAGAAAATGACACTTGATGAATGGATTGAAAAGCGTTAATTAAGGAATGCATAAAATCTAAAAACGATGAAACACATTATTACCTTTACGAACCAGGACGGGACGGAAATAGATATTGACACCAACACTAAAATCACCATAAAAGACACACTTGTTGGTGAGGACGCTGTTTGTGGGAGAATTTACAGCGGGGTTCTTTTCAAGGACTCGAATAGCGGAAACTGCGAAATCACACTCCAGTTCAAGGCAGACGGCTATGAAACAATATTGAAATCAACCAAATAGTGAGATATGACAATAAAAGAGATTATTAAAAGGGGAAATGAAAAATTTCCACAGGATATCATTGAGATTGTAAATGATGATGGCTCCATTACACGGGAGGATGTTAACTTCAAAATCCGCAAGGCATACATGGAAGGATTGATTGATAACAATATTCCCCTTCCATCCGGTCTTGACGAGGCGGCACAAAAGATTGAAGACCATTATGATGTTGGTGAGGAACATGGATATTTATGCTGCCATCGCGGAGATATAAAAGATGCCTTCAAATCCGGAGCAGAGTGGCACGCTCAGCAAGGGCAGACATTCGAGTCCGTCGTGTGGCAAGATAGTGAGGACGGGCTTTATGTTGAGGCATACGTTGATGAAAGCAAGTTCAAAATGGCGGATAATGTACTCATCCAAGTCATAAAGAAAGACTAAAAGAAATGAGAAAGCCAGATTTTGAAAGGGAAGCAGTGGCGTTCTGTTTTGATAATGGAATAAACGTCACCCCATACCAAGCTGCCAGAATCGCAGAATTTTTTTATACGAATGGATATAGCGATGGGTATGCGGACGGAACGAGCGACGAGAAAAATCATGTTTGGGATTTATGATTACAAAAGATTATGAAGAGATACTTGGATTTGCAGTTCCGGTGTATCGTTTTGTGGAGGGTGAAGATTCAGAATATTTTTGGGTGGATTTGCAAAACTGCGTGTATTACACCTATCATGATGAAGAATATGACGAAGGAACTGGGCTCATTGGTGGTAAAAATTGGTGGATGATGTTTCCGTATAAACCAAAAGGCACGACAATAACGGAAGAAAACCAGAATCTTATTAAATGGTTTGTCGGCGATTCAAGTAAAGAAGAGGATGTTGATAAAGAATGGGATTTTGATAAACATCGTGTAAAAGAAGAATAGCATGAAATGCATTGATTTAAAAGTTACCATTAAGGTTCCGGATGATTATGAATGCGATTATCCGTTTGACACTATCGTAGATGTCAATTATAGGGATGATATGGAAATCACGAATGTTAAGGTATTAGATGAATATGATTGGTAGATTTGTTTAAAACATGAAACTAAGAGATTTAATTAACAGACTTGAATATCTGTCTCACAACGGACAGAACGACAATTTTGATGTGTGCATACGGAACGCAGAGGACGTTGACCTCCCGTTCAGCATAGGGTATGCCTATATTGTGCAGGACCCTCATTATAATTTTGATGAGGCAAACGAAGGGCCGTACAAGTGGATACAAATTGAAACTTATGAAAACCTATGCGATTGTGGGGACTATGAATAAACTAAAATTGTTTGAGAAATGACGCCAGAAGAAATAAACTTTATTTTAAATAGTGTCTTTAAAAAGATAAAAAACGGTGAGTTAGAAAGAGGGTGGGAAGTATATGATGAATTCAAGAAACAATTAACCGATAACCATGACACAAGAGAAGAAAAGCAATTTTTTGATGAATACTTAAATGCAAAGGAATTAGAAAAGCAACCTCTTACAGATGTACAAAAGAAATGTAACCATAAATGGCATAAGACCTGGACATGGCACAGCGGAGGTTTTCAAGAATGCACTTTATGTGGAAGAATAGAAACTTTTTATGAAAGGGACTAAAGTATGACACAAAAAGAAAAACAATTAGTACTTAAAGACCTTTGCTCAAGGTTGCCGTATTATACAATGGTCCTTATGGGCGATGGCGGTGTTGAACTGCTCGTAAGCGTAAATGTGGACACAGGTATCTGTAATGGCTTGAAAGGCTTGCCGAAACCATATCTTCGTTCAATGTCAAGTATGACGGCGGAAGAATACGAAGAATATAATGGGATTGCAGGATTTGGAAATTACGAACAGATTATGGAAGATAGACTGGATTATCTTTATAAAAAACATCTTGATTTCCGTGGACTTATTCGTATGGGTCTCGCTCTTGAAGCACCAGAAGGAATGTATAAAACTGAATAGAACATGAAAAAGATTAAGCCGAAATATAGAAAGAGCCCATATACAAATTGGGTTAAGAGCACCAGGGATAATGGCGTAAGGAAATACCACGATGTCCATGATGCTCTTGAGGATGTTGTTCGTGATAAAATCCGAAAGGACCGTGATGAGTGGAGAACACCTTATTACATTGACTACATCGACGAGCATCAGTGGGAACTTCCGGAGAACGAGAGACAGGAAAAGCGGTTCTACTACGAGCCCGGGGATATCAAAACCATCAGGGAGTTGCTGACAATGGATGATGCGAAGTTCCGTAACACCTCGTATGCGAAGCGTTGCCAGCGTGTCCGCGTGCCGTCGTTGAAGAGAAGTGACAGGGAATGGGAGAACTTTTACAGGACATTCCCTTGGATAGGGGCTGAAGTGGCTGTCGGAGAAGTTCGTTTTGTAGATGGGGCAAAGATGAAATACATTCCGCTGTTTAAGAAAATCCTTGACGAGGAATGGCCGGAAGATTTGAAGCCATGGACGGAAGAAGAATACGATAAATTGGTTGCCGAAGGTAAAATAAACTAACATAAAATGGAAAATAAACTAATGACCCTTGACGGGCTTATTGGCAGACTACAGGAAATTCGCACGGATATCGGTCACGACTGCGCAGTAAATGTTCAAGTTGACAGGGGAAATAGGTATTCAAACGGACGAATAAGTATGGCTGCATCGGACTATAGAAACGGCACGGATTCCGTTTTAATTCAAATTGATTATGAATCTTTAAAATGGCACGAAAAATGAAAAAGTACATTGACGCAGACCGCTTGAAAGCAGAGATAGAGAGACTTACTAAAACATATCAAGACTCTATATGGCGTACCATTAAAGGTGAAACTGCAAAGGATTTTCGGGATAAATTACTTTCTGTTATCGACTCTCTTCAACAGGAGCAGCCGGAGCCATACTTTTATTGCAAGAACGGGGGAGTAATTCCAAAGTGCAGTGATTGTAAAAGGAACCACTCAAATTCTCCGTATAAGACCGAAGACATTGAGTGCTGGTATAGTCCTTCGGCGCGTGGCACTAAACAATGCAGCGACTACATTCCAATAGACCAGCCAGAGGTGGATTTAAGTAAAGAGATAGATGAAATATGGAATCCTCGCTTCAATCTTGGCTGGGATGAACATTCAGCACTATCAATGAATCACGAGGGGTTCGTTCATATTGCCCGTCACTTTTACAACCTTGGCCTTAACGCAAGAAAGGAGGAATAAATGACACCAGAAGAAAAAGATTTATGTAAAACTTGCGAGCATTTTTGGCTTGACTTCCCATTGCCATTAGACAAATATATCGCTCACTGTGAAGTGTTGGACAAAAATGGTGGCGGGTTGTTGGATGATGTGGTTGAGTATCCATGCCTGAAATGCCCGTTTAACTCGTACAGCAGGAAAGCGGATGCCAAAATGAGAACATGTGACAAACTTGAAATGGAAAAACTGTACGGGGAGGAATATTAGTATGACACAAGAAGAAAAACAATTGCTATTAAGGGACCTTTGCGCAAGGTTGCCTTATAAACCACACATCCGCATTAAAGACGGGAAAGTAGATTTAGATGTTGATGCTGTACTGAACGGGACATATATCCACGACTGGATTACACTTCCGTCATGTCAAAACGTGACCATCACACCTTATCTTCGTCCGATGTCTTCCATGACGGAGGAAGAAGCCAAAGAATTCGCCATGCTTCAAACCGATTTCTATAGTGATGGATGGCTCTATCCTATTGCGGCTGTAAACATGGTGGATTGGCTAAAAGCTCATCACTTTGACTTCCGTGGGCTTATTCCTATGGGGCTGGCATTGGAGGCACCTGAAGGAATGTATGAATTTTAATTAATATAATACAAAAATATGAAAGTCTATCAAATATGGATGGAGGTCTGGGAAGTGGACGAAGATGACTGGTATTCATCTTCAGGGCATATTGAGTATGTACCCTATTCAACCACAATATACACAGACAAGAATGAAGCCAACAGGATAATGAATAGCATTGATAAAGAATGTGCATACTATAAAGGTGGATTAAGTGAATCACATTGTAGAGACCTTTATCTGAGAGAATTTAATCTTGAAGTGTCTGAAGATACGCATAAAACTGAATAGATATGACACAGGAAGAAAAACAATTACTGGTTAAGGACCTCTCGGCAAGATTGCCGTATGGGGTAAAAATCATAGACGAACCTGCTCATTGTTTAGGCGAATTGTTTCTTATCAGCACAACTGATATGGTTGAGTATGAAACCGAAACAGATACAGGGATGCAGACCATTTACAATATCAAACCTTATCTCCGTCCAATGTCAAGTATGACTGAGGAAGAGAAATTACATGTAGAATTAAAATATGGTTTCTTCTATCATGACGGGGTTTTGGATAATGTTCACATATTCGAAACAATGGGCACTTATGATAGGGATGGAAATTATGACCCGCCTTCCAAATATAGAGAGCAAAGACGCGTTACTATAGAACAAGTCCTTGACTTTATTCATTGGCTAAATTCCCATCACTTTGACTATCGTGGTTTAATTGAAAAGGGATTGGCATTGGAAGCATTGGAAGGAATGTATGAAATATAAAATTAAACGAGTCTATTATGATGACGGAACCAAATCCCCATGGTGGACGATATTAATTTATCAGAATGGAGTATTGTTTGATGAATCAGCTATACAGTATTCATCATTTTGGTATGTGTTTAAACTTTGGCTGGCAGCAACATTAAGAATAATATAGATTATGACACAGCAAGAAAAACAACTATTATTAAAGGACCTTTGTGCAAGGTTGCCTTATGGAGTAAAAGTAACTTATAATATTTCTGGTTCACACTATGAAGAAATATCTACTATTTGTGGCTGGGAATTACGATATGGTGATTTAATTTCATTTAAGTTAAAAAATGGCTTAGTTGTTGGGTGCAATGTTAAACCTTACCTCTGTCCAATGTCAAGTATGACTGAGGAAGAGAGAAGATACTTGTTGGAAGAACTTGGTTTTGATGAAGATTTGGAGAATGGAGAACTGAATGATTTTGGTTCCTACGTTTACCATAGTGTCAATGTACTTCCACTATTTGATTGGCTCAATACTCATCACTTTGATTACAGAGGATTGATTCCAATGGGTCTTGCTCTTGAAGCACCTGAAGGAATGTATAAAATTAAATAAGATATGACACTGGAAGAAAGACAATTGCTATTAATAGACGTTTCCGCAAGATTACCCTATGGGGTACATGTGCATTTTTGTAATACAAATATTGATGAGAAACTTACCGAAATAAGTTTAGGTGAAGCCATCACTAAAGCAAGGCACAATGGCAGAGGAAATCAAGGCCTTATTCTACCTTATCTCCGTCCAATGTCTTCAATGACTGATGATGAGAGAGATGAATTCCGTATTATTGGTGGGGTTATGGCTCATAATGTTCAAAATGACTCTTGGGCAATTGCTGCATTTACACCAGAGGCTTATGACTGGCTTAATGCACATCACTTTGATTATCGCGGATTGATTGAAAAGGGTCTTGCTCTTGAAGCCCATGCAGGAATGTATAAAACCGAATAAAGATGATAACACTTATAATTGTTTGTCTATTGGGGAATTATTGGGCTAAACATTATTATCATTTCAGCGAAGGAGAGATATATGAATATGGCCTTATTGGGATATTTTTCGCAAGAATATTTGGAACAGACTGGTTTAAGGAATAACACATGATTACTGAAGATTACGTTAGTTTTGAAACCGCTAAACTCTTGAAGGAAAAGGGATTTGCTGAGACTTCAAACACCATTGGAACATATAACGATAAAGGTGAGTTTTATCTGTACAAACACGAAAAAGGATATAACCATAATCATCTTACTTCTTGGTATTCCGCTCCAACCCTCCAAATGACAATGAAGTGGCTGAGGGAAGTGCATAACTATGCTATTTCCATTTGTCTTGATTCCTATGTAGAGCCGTATGACAATGAATACTACATTGTAATAAGAAGAAGAAAAGACCGATTTGAAGAGATTAGTCCTTGCGAGCAAGTTTACTTCAAAACCTATGAACAAGCCTGTGAAGCAGCAATAAAGTATTGTCTTGAAAATTTGATTTAAGGCGGGCATGTTTGGCACGATATTTGTAATGTCTTATGGTATATGGAAAAAGATAAAATTGAACAGATGATTATTGACCTTATAAACCGGGATTACAGCAATATGACATTTGATACCCGGCTATATGAGTTGTTCTGCAAGCATGACGAGGCGGTTAAGGCATATATCAAGGTCGGCAGAAAGTTTTGGCACTATGACGGCGAGAAAATGTGCTGGCGGAAACTGACCATAACATACACGAGGTCTGGCGTTATGTTTTTTACGTTTGATGACGAACCGGAGGTTGAGCATGCTTGGTTTATGGGCAGTATGAACTGTTTGATGTTGCATGCCGCTGAGATACACCCGTACGAGATTGCAGATATTCTTACTGAGTGGAGTTATGAAAAGACCGGAGATGATTTCCCGGATATCTGCAGGCAATGCAAATGGGAGGATTACGGAGGCAAGATAACAGTTGATGTAATCTGGGACTAAAACAATAAAAGGTATGACACAGGAAGAAAAACAACTGTTATTAAAAGACCTTTGTGAAAGATTGCCTTATGGCGTTAAGATGACGGATGGCGTTGATACATATAGACTTACGTCGCCATTTTTGTACAAATATATAGAAATGGAGCTTAAGCCATATCTTCGTCCAATGAGTACTATGACCGAGGAAGAGAAAGATGAGTTTTATAAGACTTATGACTGGGATTATGGCGTTCAAGGCACACCGTTTGATTGGCTCAATGCCCATCATTTTGACTATCGTGGTTTAATTGATAAGGGTCTTGCTCTTGAAGCGCCGGAGGACATGTATAAAACCGAATAAATATGGCTGTTGCAAAATGTGGTATGCATTGGTCATGGGATAGTCCAATGTGGTGTTCCGGTAAAAAAACGGATGAAAATAAGAAACAGAACGAAGTTGATAAAATGTGTCTCGGTTGTCCGTGGTATAAAGGAAATAAAAAAGAAAACGATTATGATTACTGAAGATTATGTTTCTTTTGAAACGGCTAAACTCCTGAAAGAAAAGGGGTTTGATTGGGAATGTAAACATTGTTATGATGTAGCAAATGACAACCAATATAGCAATGCTAACTATCAAGTGTCGTACCCTAAACCAACTCTCCAAATGGCAATGAAGTGGCTGAGGGAAGTACATAAGTTACATGTTGATATTGACCCCTCAGAAGGTGATTGGAACCCAACAGTCATAACTCTGAAAGATTGGACTTGTGCTGTAAAATTTGGGGATAATATACCAATTCAAGATTCTTACGAGCAAGCCTGTGAAGCAGCAATTAAGTATTGTCTTGAAAATTTGATTTAGATATGATTGAAGAAGATTATGTAAATTTCGAAACCGCCAAACTCTTGAAAGAAAAGGGTTTTACTGAGTGGTGTTTTAAGTGCTACGGAGTTGCAGTACTCCATAATGGAGCGGATATCAGTTTTGATGAAGAATGCGAACTGAAAGATGAAGGCAGGGGAGATGAAATTGAGTATGTAGAAGGCGGAAGGCTCTATGATTATGCCTGCAATAACCGTGAAAAGGTGCGAGCGGTATGGGCAGCTCCGACATTGTGGGTTGCAATGAAGTGGCTGAGGGAAGTACATAATTTACATTGTGTTGTTGATTATGATTTTGTCCTCGGATGGTACTGTCAGATTACCAGCCTCAAGGAAACGGTAGAGTATGACTATGAGGAAATGAAGCACTATCATCCGGAGAAGGACAATGGTTTCTCATCTCCAGAGGAAGCCTGTGAAGCAGCAATTAAATACTGTCTTAAGAATCTTATAAAAAATGAAGATAAGGAAGAAGAATCTGAAATTCCAGTTCCTAAGACAGTTGATGAAGCAATCTCTACGCTTGAGAAAATACTTTCAGAAGAGGACAGGGAATATCTTCTTAAAAATGGAGCAATTTCAATGCATGATTCTCTTGGCAGATGGATTAGAAATGAATGGGGATTATGGACTGGTTCTGAACTTAAAGATGAACTGATGAGCATGAATAAGGGCCTTAATCACCCTGATGACATGTCAAACTATATTATAGAAGAATTTATTAAATATTGGAACAATAAGTTATGATTACCGAGGATTATGTAAGTTTTGAGGTTGCCAAACTCCTTAAAGAAAAGGGGTTTGATGAGGAGTGTCAGAAATATTATGGTGATTATAAGTACCCCTGTCCAACCCTCCAAATGGCAATGAAGTGGCTGAGAAAAAACTTCAATATGAACCCAGTTCCGTATGCCACAAGTATTGGGTGGTATTTTGAGGTCTTCGATTTGACTCAGAGGGATATTACCGGTTGTGCCCTCCTTTATCAGGTCGGTATTCCGTCAAAAGAAAAAACGTTTGAAACCTGCGAAGAAGCGTGCGAAGCCGGGATTAGGTATTGCCTTGAAAATTTGATTTAGATATGAAATACATTGACGTAGATAAATTTAACGCTGAGATTGAAAGACTTTATAATGGGGAAGCACCAAAGCACGACCAACAATGTAATTTTGACGATGGCTATTTTACAGGAATAGACACAATATCCCAGTTAATTGACTCTTTCCAGCAGGAGCAACCGGGTGTGGATTTGGAAAAGGAGATTGATGAAATATGGAATCCTCGCTTTAATCTTGGCTGGGACGAAAAATCACTACTATCAATTAACCGTAGTGCATTTGAAACCATTGCCCGTCACTTCTACGAACTTGGCCTTAATGCAAGAAAGGAGGAATAATTATGATATATCACGGAAATGAAAAAGAAAACCACAGGGGGAGTCACGTAAAATACTGTCACTGTGGGAAATGGTACGAAGGAACACTACTGGAACCGGTAAATTACCAATTTGTCGTGACGAAAGAAAATCCTCCGGCAATACTTTCAACGCATACGTATGTTACCCCGGACCATGAAGATGTTGTAGATGCGAGGCTAAAGGTGGCAAATGGGAACTATACGGAAGACGACCTTAAACTCCTGATGCAATACCTAATCCCGGCAAATCGCGTCACGGAAGTTGAAAGCGTTGAAATCACAGACGCTGACGACATCACCCAGGAGGAGGCGGACAAAATTATTGAACAACTATTAAAGGAAAAAGAAAAATGACATTAGAAGAAAGAATTCAAAAGGACCTGGTATCGGCTATGAAGAACCGCCAGGAGAACGCATTGGCAGCATTGAGGTCCATTAAGACTGCCATTCAAAACGAGAAGACAAACGGCACATATCACGAACTTACCGATGCTGACGTTGTTGGACTCATACAGAAGCTCATCAAGCAGCGTAAGGAAAGTATGGACATATATTCTCAGGCCGGTAGGAACGAACTTGCCGACAAGGAGCAGAAGGAGATGTTCGTCCTTATGGAGTATGTGCCGAAGCAGCTCACCGAGGAAGAGGTTGAAGAGAAGGTAAAGTCCATCATCGCCGAAACCGGAGCATCTTCTATGAAGGATATGGGTAAGGTTATGGGCTTGGCCACGCAGAGAATGAAGGGCCTGGCCGAAGGAAAGACCATTTCCCAGATTGTAAAGAACCTGCTCAGTAGTTAAAACGTATGAGACTTGATTATGAGATGATATGTGGCCTCGTGGAGTGGAAGGACAACGCCTATAAAATCACTAATGATTTTTATCGTTTTAAGGTTTTTACTGAAAGAATGGCACAGTTTTTGCATAATGAGACAGGAAAAGATATTCCGGTCGGGTCTGTCGGTAAATTGACTTACGACGAAATGAGACAACTTAACCAACTTATAACCGGGGCAAAAAAATTCATCGGTTTATTTGGGGCTCATAGGGCGAATGCATTTGATATGGATTGTTTCTACGAGGTAGGTAAAGACGGGCTGGCAACGGAAGACGAACTGAAGTACGATTATATTTTTAATGAATTATAAATCAAATACTTATGTTAATTTTTTATCTTGTAATAAGTTGTTGCGCCGTTATTTTTTGTGCTATCGGCTTTATTATCAGTATTCGCGATGAGGAGTGGGGTTCGGCTTGTTTTGCCTTCTTCCTCGGCGTAATGTCATCTATTCTGCTTTTTGCTGATATCTATGCAATCCGCAGGGGCAACATACAAACCGTTGAATACTATTTTCCCGCCGACCACTATACATTCGAGCAGATTATAACGGAAACCAATGAAACAAAATATGTTGGAAATGACACGCTGGTTGTTGTGAAGAAAGACACGACATATAAGTTGGTTGGGCAGGACCCTATCATTGGCGGAAGCAACCATTTTAATAGAAAATATCCGGACTGATTATGAAAATGAAAAAGATTTTAGTATTTTTACTGATGGTTGTTCTGCTTGCATCGTGCGGCAAATTGGAATACGAGGCGACCATTACCTATAAAGTATATTATCCTGGGAATACCGTCACAAAGTCATATACCATCGATTCAACATCAGAGCCTCGTTATATTCTTGGTTCCGATAGGGGAAGTAATTACCTTTATGTTGCTCCAAGCTTTGGTATTTATGCCCGCCGAACCAAACTGGAAGATACTTCAGCACCAATCGAGGTTATTTCAATGACTAAAACGAAAAAATAATGAAAGAATTACTTGCAGATAAATACGCCAGACTCAAGGCAGAGGAAAACGATTTCAAGAAAAACCTGGCGGAGGAAATATATCCAGGAATTGAGAACCTTGTCGGTAAGACCATCTATGAATGTCACTCCAGCAAAAGAAACCCGAACGCAGATTTTGATGAATGGGAAATTACCGGATACAGCGTTCTCGGGAAGGACATGCATGGTCTGGCGAAGAAACTTGGTGACCGGTATGGTTTCCCTTATGCGAAGAAAATCACGAAGGCGTTGATTGCGGGCTGTGAGGATTACCTTTCGAAACTTAAAGACCTTTCAACTGATGATTTGGAAGTCATTTTCTACGTTGAGCGTAATACCCCGCAATGGAAAAGTTCAATGGGCATAAGATACTCCAAGGACAAGGGGTTTGAAGACCGGTATGGGAAAATAAACTACAGTTTCAACAAGGACGATTTCAAGGAAAGGATTGAGAAAGACCGCGAAGAGTACGAGAAGTATTATGCCCCGAGGGAAGGGTATGTTGCTTGCGAGCGTTGCGGAAAACAAGTGCCTGAAAATGAAGTGGTTAAATACAAACTCATTTACCAGGCGTGGGACAACTATCGCGGCAGGTACGTTGCGGACAGGATTGGTACTTTCTGTTCCGGAGAATGTGCGATGAACGAACAAATGTCGCTGGAAGGGTAGTTTGGCACGGTTTTTGTAATAGTATGGTTGAAGATATTAAAAGAAATGTTATGAAGAAGTTTATCACATTATTGGCAGCTATGATGCTGTGTTCCTGTGATTTTGATACGGAAAGTCTTGTGCCCGGCTCAGAGAAATCATTGGAGAACGACACGAAACTCATTGAGCTCACTTTTGAAGGGCATACGCATCAGTTTATTTTCAACCATTCGTACGTCGGCGGATATGGTGGTTCTTATGATGTAGAAATCATACACTGGCCGAGTTGCAAATACTGTGAGGAAGACAAACAAAACGATTGACTATGAGCGAGATACACAACCATATTACTTATCCAGAAGAACTTAAGCCTTGTCCTTTCTGTGGAAAAAGACCTTATTGGTATCTTAGGGGACGGGATGAACCGTTTAACAAAAAGTCGGTAACCATCAAATGTGATTGTGGTGTTACGATGGAACAGTCTGCGATTCGTTATGATGTTGAATGGCTTAAAGAGAAAATGATTGAAAAGTGGAACAACAGGGTATGAAAAAGTTTGAATACAAAAGTTTGCCGTTGAAGCATACTGAACTTGTTGTTTCAACTAAGCTTAATGAGCTCGGCAAAGATGGGTGGGAACTTATACAGGTGGTCCACCAATACGGGACCGGGCATGGTTTGGAATCACCATCGGTTCTTTGTATTTTAAAACGGGAAAAATGAAAAAATACTACGCACATATCTGGCTGGACGATTTCAGAGCACCAAAGATACCTCAAACGGAGACCATCGCTTGGGTGAAAACCTATGATGAGTTTGTTGTCCAGGTTAAAGCTTTCGGTAAGGACATCTCAAGTTGTATCGTCCATTTTGACCACGACTTGGGAGAGGGAAAGGACGGTTATGATTGTGCTAAGTGGCTGATTGACTGGTGCTTGGAGAACGACTATGGTGTTCCGGACTATGATATTCAGTCGTCAAATCCGGTAGGCAGGCAGAACATCGAGTCGGTGTTTGAAAGCTATTGGAAGGTATTCTTTAATAACAAATGAGTTATGAGTAAGGAAAAAGTAATTCAAAGTGCGCTTGATGAATATTACGGGCGTAGTAAGCAGATTAAGATTGATGCAATAACCGGCCACCTTGACAGAATGGAACACGTAGAACGCGAATACATGCTTAGGGGAATACTTGAAAAGGTGTATGACGCTGCATTGTCTGGTAAATGAAAAATCCCAGGTCTTTGTTGCCTGGGATTGTCTTTATTTCCTGTCTGTAAGAAGCGAGTTCAAACGGTTCCTTTCCTTTGATGTAAACTTGTAAGGAACGCCGGTATCGTTTTTCTTACCCTTTGCTTTCTTATATCCTTTGCTTCTCGCTGCGGCTTTCTGTGCCTCAGTACCATTCTCTACGCCATAAAGCTTGTAGTAGTAGTGAGCTGCATTTGTTCCGTCCGCATTGAGCTGGGAGACGATGGTCTTATCCTTACTTGAAGTCTTTTCCTTCTTGTTCTTTCTCTTGCCCTTCTTCTTCTTTTTGCTCTCAGAAAGAATTTGTGCGACGGACTGGCGGGCATATGATTCAGCGAGCTGGCGGAGTTCGTTTATTCCGGCAATCTCTTCATCATCTTTCTCGTCATTATAGACCGGGTCATCGTTTCCGTCTACATCAGGGCCTTCATAATGCCTTCCTGGCTGTGATTTGCCCATTTCCTCCCAGAAATCGTTATGAGTATCTGGTTCATCGGTGAAGTCAAAATCATCCACTTCGTCATTGTCAAAACCATCATTTTCGTCATCATGGCCATATTTGTCATTCCACCAGCTTGGCATACTATCCATCTCACCGAGGGATTCACGGACAAGCCCTTTGATATAGTTACTTAACTGCTTTTTCTCGTTGATAGTCATAATAAAAGAATTCTTTAATAATAAATAGTCTTTTCGACGCAATTATTCAAGCGAAAAAAATGCAAAAAAAGTTGGACTATTAAAAAAAAGTATGTATTTTAATATTACCGCGTCCGAGACTGACAAGTTTGGCACGGTTTTTGTATAATAGATAGTGTAATTGAAAGTTTAACAATAAAAAGAGAAAAATTATGGACAGCATGATTTACGACAGAAACATCACTCTTACTGAGAACGGCGCCGCTTCCTTCGCATCCGCAGGAAAGGCCATCATTGACCAGTTTGCTCACGCAGGTACTGCCATTGGTAGGCCTATCACCACCGTGTTTGCAGAGCAGGCACAACTTTGGCGTGAGGACCCTGAGTCTGCCATCCGTTTCCCGTTCTATCTCCGCCTTATCACCAGAAAGGTTAAGGTCAGCGAGAACGAGAAGACCGATACCGTTCAGAAGGGTGCTGGTCTGAGGGACGAGGCATTCAAGCGTATCCTTTGGGTCGCTTACAACCAGCCGGAGGTATTCAAGCGTAATGCTTGGCTCCTGCCGGTAGTGGGTTCTTGGAAGGACCTTTGGACCCTCATGCTCCTGGACATGGACAATGAGTGCCTGCTTGACAAGACCTTCATTTTCAGCATCATGGCCGCTGGTCTTGATGATGCCACCCAGTGTGACCTTATCCGCAAGTACATGCCTGCGATTAAGTCCACCGAGAAGTGCAAG
>Ga0310697_10003693_pt1 | contig 15383 bp, 10 predicted proteins | sample 172DNAGHGlowgp2_FD_203883 | JGI IMG/M metagenome (GOLD analysis project Ga0310697, IMG submission 203883) | Sheep rumen microbial communities from Palmerston North, Manawatu-Wanganui, New Zealand - 1728 DNA GHGlow gp2 (v2) (version 2) | ecosystem: Host-associated > Mammals > Digestive system >... | reverse complement strand
CTTCGAAATAAGGAGGGGGCGAAGACGCTCAGGACGCAGTTCGTTGATGCCCACGACGGGCTGTGAGAATGATGAGGTCAGTTCACCACAGGTAATGAAATACTGTGCTTTCTTCATCACCACGCCCATCTTCTTCAGGTGATAGGAAGTGACACGGCCATAGCGGCGACTGTTCACAATGAGGGTGGCCGATTTCACGCCAATGCCTGGCACACGGAGAATGTGTTCGTAGGCTGCCGCGTTGATGTCGACGGGAAAGAACTCTGGATGGCGTAGTGCCCAGGACAGCTTCGGATCCACTTCGAGGTCAAGGTTGGCATGTTGGTCATCGACAATCTCGTCGACTTTAAAATGGTAGAAGCGCATCAGCCAGTCGGCCTGATATAGACGGTTTTCACGGACAAGCGGTGGCTGTTTCAAGACTGGCAGACGAGGATCGTAGGTGTTTACGCTGACATAGCCCGAATAGTAGACACGTCGCATCGTAGGTTGACCGTACAACGACGACGACATCTGCAGAATGTCCTGATCGGTCTCTTTCGTGGCTCCTACAATCATCTGTGTAGACTGTCCGGCAGGCACAAAGCGCGGGGCATGGCGATACTTCTTGCGATCTTCCTTGTTTTCCAATACACCTTGCTGAATGAGACGCATGGGCTGAAACACGCTCTGATGGTCTTTCTCTGGCGCTAAGAGCTTCAGTGACGACTCACGTGGTATCTCGATGTTCACGCTCATGCGGTCGGCCCATCGGCCTGCCTCGGCCATCAGTTCGCGACTGCTGCCTGGAATGGCTTTCAGGTGAATGTATCCGTTGAAATGGTGAACGGTGCGCAGGTCACGCACAATGGCTACGAGCCGTTCCATCGTATAGTCGGGATTGCGAACCACGCCACTGCTGAGGAACAGGCCTTCGATGTAATTGCGACGATAGAACTCCATCGTAATCTCTTCCAGTTCGGAGACCGAGAGCGTGGCTCTGGGAATATCGTTCGACCGGCGGTTGATGCAATAGGCACAGTCGAACATGCAATAGTTGGTGAGCATCACCTTCAGCAGGGATATGCATCGCCCGTCGTCGGCAAAGGAATGGCAGATGCCTACACCACCCACCGTATTGCCTACCATGCCCTTTTTGCCGCTGCGCACTGTTCCACTCGACGAGCACGATACGTCGTACTTCGCCGATTCTGCCAGTATTCGCAGCCGTTCCATTGTCTTTTCCGTCAGCATAACGAGGACAAAATTACGAAAAAAAGAAACCTTAACCGCTATTTTTGGCGAAAAAAACAAAAAAAACAATTGTTTTTGTGCCTGTATGCCTGAAATTGATTATCTTTGCATCTGTTTAAAGCACCTAACTATGAATCAAAGCGACAGTATCGTTATCATTCCCACGTATAACGAGAAAGAAAATATAGAGAAAATCATCCGTGCCGTTTCTGGCCTGGAAAAATGCTTCCACATACTCATTATTGACGACGGTTCTCCTGATGGCACTGCTGCCATTGTGAAGAGGCTGATGGCCAATGAATTTGCCAATCGCCTGTTCCTGATAGAGCGTAGCGGCAAGCTGGGTTTGGGAACGGCCTATATTGCTGGTTTCAAGTGGGCGTTAGCGCGCGATTACCAGTATGTCTTTGAGATGGATGCCGACTTCAGCCATGATCCGAACGACTTGCCACGGCTTTATGCTGCCTGTCATGATGAAGGGTACGATGTGGCTATTGGCAGTCGTTATGTCTCGGGCGTGAATGTGGTAAACTGGCCTATGGGGCGTGTGCTGATGAGCTATTTCGCTTCTAAGTACGTGCGCTTTGTCACGGGGTTCAATGTCCACGACACCACAGCAGGATTCAAGTGCTATCGCCGTCGTGTTCTTGAGACTATTGAGCTCGACAAGATTCGCTTCAAGGGCTATGCCTTCCAGATAGAGATGAAGTTCACAGCCTATAAGATAGGCTTTAAGATCAAGGAGGTGCCTGTCATCTTCGTGAACCGGCGTGAGGGCACATCGAAGATGTCGGGCGGTATCTTTGGCGAGGCCTTCTTCGGTGTGATGCGTCTGCGCTGGGACGGATGGACGAGGAAGTATCCCAAGCCGTGCCCTTAGTCCTTTTCGCAAGGAGAGGGAAGCATATCGTTAATGAATCATTCGTATTTTTCTTAAACAATTAAATTTTTAATCTTTTTAATTTTTAAACTTTTCTATGAAACCTACTCTATTCTTACTTGCTGCTGGCATGGGTAGCCGCTATGGTGGCTTGAAGCAGCTCGACGGTCTGGGCCCCAACGGTGAGACCATTATGGACTATAGTATCTACGACGCTATTCAGGCTGGCTTCGGCAAGATTGTCTGGGTAATTCGCAAGGATTTCGAAGAGCAGTTCCGTACGCAGATTCTCTCGAAGTATGAGGGACAGGTACCTTGTGAACTGTGCTTCCAGGCTCTTGACGCACTGCCCGAAGGCTTTTCGGTTCCGGAAGGCCGTGTAAAGCCGTGGGGAACGAACCACGCTGTGCTCATGGGTAAGGACGTGATCAAGGAGCCGTTCTGCGTCATCAACTGTGACGACTTCTACGGTCGTGACGCTTTCATGCAGATAGGCAAGTTCCTGAGCGGACTGAAGGAAGGCTCGAAGAACGAATATGCTATGGTGGGCTTCCGCTGCTGCAACACGCTTTCTGAGAACGGATCAGTGGCTCGTGGTGTATGTGCCTACAATGAGAAGCGTCATCTGACTGATGTGGTGGAGCGCACAGAGATTATGCGCATTGCCGACAAGGGCAATGCCATCTGCTTCAAGGACGAGCAGGGCGAGTGGCAGCCACTGGAAGAGAACGTGCCTGTCTCGATGAACATGTGGGGCTTCACACCTGACTACTTCGAGTACTCAGAGGCCTACTTCAAGGAGTTCCTGAGCAATCCGAAGAACATGGAGAACCTGAAGGCAGAGTTCTTCATCCCGCTGATGGTGAACAAGCTGATTACCGAGGGCACGGCTACGTGCGAAGTGCTTGACACTACTTCGAAGTGGTTCGGCGTGACATACGCTGCCGACCGTGAGGCCACTGTAGAGCGCATCAAGAAGCTTGTAGACGAGGGCGTTTATCCTAACAAGCTGTTCTAAGCATCTGATTGATTCATCATCAAAGGCGGCCGATATTGCGCTATACGCCTTTCCCAAACCAATAGGAGGTCAGAAGGAGCAACGGTTCTTTCTGGCCTCCTGTAGGTTTGGGCTTTTGTCTTCCAGATTGATTCGTAAACGTAATCATCCCACTGTCGACGTGTTAGAATATGCGCCTCGGCACAAAAAGAGCTTAATTATCCGCTTATCCTACAGCCAATGCTGGCTATCAGACAGTTACAGCACTTTTGTCCGTAAAATATCCGCAATTATCCTACACATCGAATGGCACTGCAATGAGGCCGAATGCGCACTGCAATGAGGCCGAATGCGCACTGTACAGGGTGCGAATGCACACTGTATAGAGGTCATGTACACACTGTACAGAGGCCATGTGCTGTGTGCTTGCAGGTCGTAATCATTGTGTTCTGAGCGCAAATCCGTTAGTGAAGTGGCAATCAGACGGTTGCTGAAGAGCTGCCGGGGCAGCGAGAGTCGGCTCGTACCTGTCATTAGGGCGTGTGGCGGTTGTCCCTTTTCCGGATAGCGGATGGCCGAACGGAGGGTGAGCTTCTGGCCGTTCACGGTCACACAGGCCACCAGTGCCGTGTCGCCCTCCATGCGGGCCGCTACCTGCTGAGGCTCCGCGGCAGGCTTCTCTCCACGTCCATACACTAACGGCCGCACGTCGGCCTCTCCCTGCTGCTGTGCCGCCATCGTCAATGTGGCGAAAGGCAGCAGCATTGAAAAGACTATGTCATTAATCTTCAGGCATCCAATTCGGATCGTCGGTCATGTTCAATTGTATCGGTAGCATCTGTTTACATCTTATCGGCTTACCGTTCTTCTTGGCAGGTTTCCACTTTGGCATTCTTTCAAGTTTACTGATGAATTGATGTCTTAGTCCCTCGTTCGATGAGTTTCGTGTCCTTACGAAAGTTACCGATCCGTCGGTCTCGATGATAAATTCAAGAATGATGTTTTCTTTTATGCTGCTTGCACTTGACGGTACAACCAAGTCTCGGAAGATATATCTTCTCAATTCCTCATTGCCCCCTTTGTACTCAGGTATCTCGTCGCCAACGACAGTTAAGAATGGAATCTCTACTTCTATAGTTGAGGATACTGCTTCTCCGTTTTGGCAGGCAGGTTGCCATTTCGGCATTTTCCTGCACATACTCACCGCCTTTCGGTCATACTTGGTTGCAGGCGAGACAACTGCGATGGAATCGACGCTTCCCTCTGCATTGATACTGAGTGATAGTCTCACAGTGTCTGCGGGCTCTCCGTTGAGGGCTACAGAATACTTGCCTTCTTTTTGGAAGAAGCTTTGCAATCCTCTTTCACCACGAAGGAAGCGGGGCTTAGTGGAGGTTTGCTTGGGAATGTTCCATTCTATCAGTTCCTTGAAATAGTCTGTGAGATGTTTTGCAGACACGGCGTTGGGCTGGAAGCGCCCGTCGCCTTTCTCCGATGAGAACATGACGCACCAGTCTTCGGTATAAAGACTTGCATCTTTGCCGATGGAGCTTGATATCTTTTCAAAAAGTGCAGGCTCAAATACCTGGTCCATTTTGAGTACCTCATGCTTTTGCAAGTCATAGATGAAGTATTTGTTAATGCCTTGCTTCCATTGCTGAAGCTGGGCCGTCTGGGATGCATTGGCCTTAAGATCTATACTTATTGTTGTTGGAAGTACTTTGGCCTCAATGTGATAACAGGCAAAGCGGTTAGGCTTTTCATACTCTTTATGTATATTCATTTCTATGGTTTCAATATGGAATCCGCCTATTTCTTTTTGGGGGCTTAGTAACTTACCTTTCCATTGCTTCAAGAATTTGCTGTAGGCATCTTTGACTGATGTGGCCTCTTGTCCGAATAGCAGGAGCGAAAGCTGGCGTTGAAGAGGTTCTTCACTTTCGGGTATTTCCAGATGACTTTCCATTTCAATCTGCATACCGTTGTAATAGACGTAGGCTTTGTCCTCTATTGTTTCGACAATAGGTTGGGCATGTACTCCAGTAATTGACGATAGCAAGGAAAAAACAAACAAGGCTTTCAAGACGTTTTTTTGTTTCATTTTAATCATAATTGTTATTTTCAAAGTTGTTTATAATGATTATCCGCAATACTCCCCAAAATCTGTTCATTTGAGTTATAATGCAGATTTCTGGATGTAAATTTACTAATAAAACTCATAAATACGTTCATTTGCTCTGATGTTTTAAAAATAATTAAGTCATTTTTTTATAGAATGACACTTTGGGGAGTATAGCGGATAATCATTGTTTATATGCAAACATTGGGGCACAAGAAATGGCGTGGCCACTCTTATGCACTTAACCTAAGGGGCAGGCCTCGAAATTGGCTCCCACAACCATATAAGAATGCTCCATGCCAAAGGCGTGTGCATAGCTATACAAAGTTGTTGGGGAATTGCCGTTTTTTAGTTTTTCCCCTTGCTTCTTACATCGAACTATTCCAAAACAGATTTCCGAGGTCTTTTCGGCTAAATGCGAGATAATCAGCTATTGCATCGCGGTTCGGGATTTCTCCCCCGACAAAGTGTGCGGATATACATAAAATGTGCTGAACGGCGAAATAATTCAGCGTTTATTTCCGTACAAGGTGTTTTATTTGTATCTTTGCGCCGATGTTAGTCTATACCTTTGACCGAACGCTTGACGGGCTATTGACAGCCGTGTTCGACAGTTTTGCCCTTCACCAACAGCCGGAGATGCTGCTGGGCGAGGGTGGGGTACTGCCCCTGTTCACGGAGGAAGTACATCCGGTAGTGACGGCAAACGACAAGGCACAGCGGGTATGGACGGGACTGGAGAAACAGCTCTGTAAGGAGGCTGTGCGCATGATTACGGTGAGCTGGCTGTCTGAAGAGACGGAGCTCGATACGCCTCTCTTTCATTATATCTGTAAGGTGTTCAGGGAGAAACGAGACATCTCAAGGAATTTTGCTGATCAGGACGTGCTCTTCGTGACGAATACGGCCCGGCGGGTGATGCACGAACAACTGAGGATGAAGCAGTTTATGCGCTTTCAGAAGGCAAAGGACGGCACTTATCTGGGCGTAGTCTCGCCCGACCACAACGTTCTGCCGCTCATCATCGACCACTTTCAGGACCGCTTTCAGGATCAGCCGTGGCTGATTTATGATGCGAAGCGCCGGTACGGGTATTATTATAGCCTCACCCCCGACCCCGGCCTCACCCCTCGCTCGGCCGAAGGACGCTTGCAAGGCAAGAACCCCTCTCCAACGGGCGAGAGGAACTTTAATGGAGAGGGGAGTATATACTCTCAAGAACAAGGACAAGTGTGGCGGACAGGGAGGGAGGCCGTTGTCCGAATCACTTTTGAAGATGATGAGAGCTTGCCCTTCAGTTTGGAAAACGGCAAGCTCGATGAAGCGGTATTGAGCGAGAACGACCGTCTGTTTCAGGATTTATGGCGTACCTATTTCAAGGCTATCTGCATCAAGGAACGCATGAACCCTAAGAAGCAGCTGAGCGACATGCCACGTCGCTATTGGCGGTATATGACAGAGAAACAATAGCGGTTTGTAATCGACTGATAGTCAGGTTGTTGCAATATAGTACAAATTAGCGTGTAATTCAGGCCGAATTACACGCTAATTTGTACTGAATTATGAGCTAATTCAGCATGAATTGCAAAGGACTATAATTTCCCTTGGTCGCCCAGATACGAGTCTTTGAAACCGAGGAAGTAGAGCACACCGTCGAGGCCGATGGTGTTGATGCTCTGTTTGGCATTGGCTACGACGCGGGGCTTTGCGTGGAAGGCGATGCCGAGACCGGCCTCGCTGATCATGGGCAGGTCGTTGGCACCGTCGCCTACGGCAATGGTCTGCGCCAGGTTCACCTTCTCCACCTGTGCGATGAGTTTCAGCAGTTCGGCCTTCCTGTGGCCGTCGACCACCTCGCCTACGTAGCGTCCGGTCAGCTTTCCGTTCTCGTCGATTTCCAGTTCGTTGGCATAGACATAATCGATGCCATACTTGCGCTGCAAGTATTCGCCGAAGTAGGTGAAACCGCCACTGAGAATGGCAATCTTGTAGCCACACCTCTTCAGAATAGTCATCAGTCGGTCTACGCCTTCTGTTATCGGCAGATGCTCGGCTATATCCTGCATGACGCTCACGTCGAGACCCTTCAGCAGCGACACGCGCCGCGTAAAGCTCTCCTTGAAGTCAATCTCGCCGCGCATGGCGCTTTCGGTGATGGCTCTAACCTCGGCACCCACACCAGCCCGCTCGGCCAGTTCGTCGATGCACTCGGTCTGGATGAGGGTCGAGTCCATATCGAAGCAGATGAGACGGCGCATGCGGCGGAACATGTCGTCTTGCTGGAAGGAGAAGTCAATCTCCATTTCTTGCGACAGGCGCATGAACTGTCTTTGCATTTCCTGACGGTCGCTGGGCTCACCGCGCAGCGAGAACTCGATGCAGGCACGGATGTGTTTCGCCGGGTTTTTGATGCTTTTGCGTCCCGTCATGCGGCGGATGGCATCGATGTTCAGTCCCTGGTCGGCAATGACGCGGGTGGCGGCTTCTATCTGCCGGGCCTCCAGTTCGCGGCCCATGACCATGAGGATGTAGCGGTTTTTGCCCTGATGGCCCACCCAGTCTTCATACTCGTCGTCACCAATGGGGGCGAACCCGATGTTCACGTTCAGTTCTGTGGCCTTGAAGAGCAGTTCCTTCATGACCTGTCCTGAGTGCATCTCGTCCATGCGGATGAGGATGCCGAGCGAGAGGGTAGAGTGGATGTCGGCCTGTCCGATGTCTAAGATCTGTGCATCGTACTTGGCGAGGATGGCCATGACCGATGCCGTTAGTCCCGGACGGTCCTGACCAGTGATGCGAACGAGGATTTGTTCCTTACGAATGTCTTGCTGCATAGTTATTTGATTTTCTTGAGTTCAGAGTCGACGGCAATCAGAGCCCTGCGCCAGTCGGTGTCGAGCGAGAAGCGGGTGAGGTTCTTGCCGTCAGCGAAGTAGGCGAGGGTCAGCTCCTTGTCGGAGTCGAAGAAGAGCGGATTGGAGTAGCTGGCATCCATGAACAGCTTGATAATCTTCACCTGATAGGCGGCAGGCTGGTTGCGGTTGTTGAGCAGCTGCTGCATGTAGAGGCTCATGAAAGAGTTGAGTGCGTAGGCCTGGCGGTCGAGGAAGTAGACGGTAGAGTCGGGCATCTGCTCGCGCATTTTAAGCAGCATGTAGTCGAGTGCGTCAACCTTGAACTGGCAGATCTGACGGTTCATGTCGTTCGTCTTCGGGTCGCTGACCGTTGCCTTTGCCTTTTGGAGCAGTTCGTTGTAGACTTTCTGTGCGCTGGCCGTTGTTGTCAGTGTGGCGAGCAGCAGGATGAGGGTGATGATTTTTTTCATTGTCGGTTGAGATAAAGTCGTTTGTTAATACATGGGGGCAGCTCCTCTTCATAGTGGGTCACCATGACGAGGGTCTTGCCGGGACGGTGGCAGAAGGCCTCGATGATGTTGCGCACTCGCTGACTGTTGCGTTCGTCGAGACCGTGCAGGGGCTCGTCGAGTATGAGCAGCTGCGGGTCTTTGACAAAGGCACGGCAGACAAGCACCAGGCGTTGCTCGCCACTGGAGAGCTGGGTGAACAGCCGGTCGGCCAAAGCCTCGATGCCGAAGAGCCGCATCCACCAGCGGCACTGTTCCTTTTCTGCCTCGGTGGGACGCGCGTAGAGGCCTACGGTGTCTTTCAGACCGCTGGCCACCACCTGCAGGGCAGGCAGGGGGCGCAGATAGCTGCGGTGCATCTCGGGCGACACGTAGCCTATGTGACGCTTGATTTCCCAGATGCTTTCGCCCGAACCACGCTGATGGCCGAAGAGACTGATGTCGCAGGCATACGACTGAGGATTGTCGGCACAGACCAGCGAGAGCAGCGTGCTCTTTCCGCTGCCGTTCTGTCCGGACAGCGCCCAGCAGTCACCCTGGTTCACCTGCCAGTCGAGGTCGCGCAGGATGGTGCGTTCGCCATAACGGATGCTGACGTGATGCATGTCGATGACCACAGGGGATGGGGAATTGAGAATTGAAAATTGAGAATTTAGAATTGGGAGCGTGGCCAGTTGTTGTTCGATATAGGCCAGAGCGTCAGACGCGTCAGGTGAGGGGGGCGAGGTAAGAGGTGAGAGGTGCGATGTTCTGATCACCTCGTCGGCAAACGAGGGCAGGTCACTTTCCTTACTGAGAAGGAGGTAGAGCCGTAGCTGTCGTTCGCGAACCATCATGGGGAGCAGTTCACAGAGCTGACTGCGGGCCTCGGCATCGAGCCCGATAAACGGATTGTCGAGAATCAGCGTCGTGGGGTTGCTGAGCAGTGTCTTGACCAGTTGGAACTTACGCAGTTCGCCGCTGGAGAGCAGGATGATGTATTGATTGAGCAGGGACTGCATGCCGAACAGTCCGTAGAGATGCTGGCGCAGAGCCTGTCGTTCGGGCGTGTCGTCGCCGGTCAGTGCGTAGGTCTTGTCGAGCAGGGCACCTACCGTAGGCGTCTCCTGGTCTATGTCATGCTGGTTCCAGCGCAGCTGCAGGTAGTAGGCACGGTCGGTGGCAGGGCCGTAAGCATCGCTGAAGGCCACGTAGCGCACCCGGTCGCTGGCCATCTGGCGGCGCATCTTTTCGACCATCTGCGTCTTACCGCTGCCGTTGGGACCTAAGATGACGGTTATTTTGGGTTGTTCTTCCATACTTTATCTTGGTTTTTGCTGACGAAGTCTTTCCATCCCTTATAGTGAGGTGCACCAGAGTCTGGACGCCCCATCTGCAGGTAGTGGCAGTAGGCTGCCGCCAAGGCGTCGGTGGCATCCATGAACTGCCCCATCTCCTCGTCCTTTATCTTAAGCAGTCGCTGCAGCATGCCGGCCACCTGCTCTTTGGAGGCAGAGCCGTTGCCAGTCAGCGCCATCTTGATTTTCATGGGGGCATACTCGTGGATGGGTACACTGTGGCGGATGGCAGCTGCAATGGCTACGCCCTGTGCGCGTCCCAGCTTGAGCATCGACTGCACGTTCTTGCCAAAGAAAGGTGCCTCGATGGCCAGTTCGTCGGGCAGGAACGAGTCGATGATGCCTGTGACGCGCTCGAAAATATGCCCTAACTTCAGATAGCCGTCGCCAAACTTGCGCAGATCGATGACCCCCATCGTCACCATCTCGGCCTTGTTGTTGAGGACGCGTAACACGCCGTAGCCCATGAGGTTGGTGCCGGGGTCTATGCCCATGATGATTTTCTCGCCTTGCTTCTTCATTGTCTTTTTGGTCGTCTTTCACGCTCCCACTGCTCCGCTCAATTCTCCGCTCGGCGCCTTGCGACGCTTTGCTTGCAAAGAATTCTCAATTTTCAATTCTATAGAAAGGGCTGTAGCAGATGGGCAAACCAGCCGCGGAACTTCTGCCACGACGTGCGGAACTCGTCCCAATACTCAGGGGTGAGCAGGATGCTCTGCTGTTTGTCGCGCCAGAACATATCGTCCAGTTCGCGGGTAGTACAGGGGTCGAGGATAACGGCGTTCTCCTCGTAGTCGTAACGCAGGCTGCGCGAGTCGAGATTGGTGCTGCCCACGGTGCAGAAGCGTCCGTCTACCATCATGATCTTCGAGTGGTGGAACCCTGGTTGATAGAGCCACACTTTCGCTCCTCGCTTCATCAGTTTGTGAGCCTGATAGAAGGCGCAGTCGGGAGTCAGGGGGATGTCGCTCTTGGCCGAGAGCAGCACCTCTACCTTCACGCCGCGCCTGATGGCGCGGGTCAGCGCCTTCGTCACTGAAGGAAGCAGGGTGAAATAGGGGTTGATGATGTGGATGGAGTCGCAGGCATCGTCGATGGCCTGCAGGTAGAACTCCTGCATGAGGCGGTTGGTGGTGTGGGGCTCACGGTTGACGATGCCCACCAGTTTGTGACCTGCCGTTTGGGTGGTGTCGGGTTTCAAGCCAGTGAACGGCTCCGGACGGTAGGCGCGGAAATACTCCGGTCGCCAGATGTCCTCGCCGGTGGTCTTCTGCCAGATGCGGGCAAAGATGAGCTGCAGCTGATTGACGGCTCCGCCTTCGATGCGGCAGTGCATGTCGCGCCAGGCACCTACCTGCTCTGTACCTTTTATATAATAGTCGGCCACATTCATGCCACCTGTATAGGCCACGGAGCCGTCGATGACGACAATCTTGCGGTGATCGCGTGGCCAGATGTGGTTGACCCACGGGAAGCGGATGGGGTCAAACTCCCAGATGTCGATACTGTCGTTCCGCAGGGCTTTGATGTGGCGCTTTAGAAGAGGCTGGTTGTTTGAGTCGTTGCCGAAGCCGTCGAACAGGGCTCTCACCTCGACACCCTCGCGACGCTTCTCACGCAGAATGTCGAAGAGCAGCGAGGCGATGGAATCGTTGCGGAAGTTGAAGTATTCGAGATGGATGCTGTGACGGGCCTGTCGGATGGCACGAAACATGTCGTCGAACTTCTCCTGTCCCGACATGAGTAGCGTGACGCGGTTGTTGTGGGAGAACTGTACGCCTGCCTCTTCCAGCTGGCGGCGTATCAGCGAGTCGGATGTTTGCGCAACCGTATCCGCTTTCGAACCGATGGGCACAGCACTGAACAAAAATAGGACGATAATCAGTCTATACATATCTCTCAATTCTCAACTATCTCCTGTATTTCTGTCGGTATTCGGTTGGCGAGATGCCAAACTTCTCACGGAAGATGTTGCTGAGGTGCTCGGCTGTACCGAGGCCAACGTTGTTGGCCAGTTCGCTCAGGTTGATGTTGGTGCGCTTGAGCAGGATGCAGGCATTCTTCAGACGCATGTCGCGTACCACCTCAGCAGGAGTCTTGCCAGTGATGTCGCGTACCTTTTGGAAGAACGGACGCATGTTCATGCCCATGGCCTGAGCCATCTCTTCCAGGCTGATCTGGCCTCGGCTCATGTTCTGCTGCACATACTGCTCGATGCTCTTGATCAGCTGGCGGTCCATGACGCGGGTCATGTCTATGTCGTCAGTTTCATCGTCGGCTTCCGGGTCTGAATCGTTGAACTGCTCCTTGATGAAAGGAACCTCTAATGCCCTGATTTCGTCGTCCATGTCGTCCTCGTCCTTGTTGGGGTCATACGAGCCATAGTCGATGGTTTCCGTGGCTGTGGTCATGCTCGAGTTGCGGTCTTCCAGCAGACGGGTCTCGGCACCCTCAATCAGGTTGTTCGTCATCTCGTAGCTGCCAATGCCCAGCAGTTTGTTGAAGCGCATGGCTGCCTCTTGCAGGTTGAACGGCTTAGCCAGATACTCGTCGGCTGAGAGTGTGATGCCCTGATCGATCATCTCCTGACCACTCATCTTGCTATCCGTCATCAGCACGAACTTAATCTTATTGCGGGTGGGATGCGTCTTGATGCGGTTACAGAGGTCGCTACCCGTCATGGGGCTCATGTCTTGTTTGCAGATGACCAGGTCGGGCAGCTTTGCCTCGATGTCGGTCGTAGCCTTCAGGATGTCGTCGTAGGCATGGAAGTCGTAGACAAACTGGAGGCGGGCGCTGACAAACTGGATGAAGTCCTGATTGTTGTCGACGAAGAACACCACGAACTTCGATGTGGGCGACTCCTTGTACTGTGAACGAATCTCGGCTGTCAGCTCGTCGTTCGGCATGTCGGGCAGATTCATTTCACCGTGGCTGTCTAACTCGAAATGACGGTTCACGTTCTGTCTGGCTTTCTCCTGCGGATTCTCAAGTGCTGTCTGCATATCGCTGACGCGGGTAATCACTTGCAGCATCTGCGAATGGAGCGAATTCAGTTGTTCGCGCTCTTCGAGTGTCGTCTCACGTTCCGAGAGATTCATGATGATAGACGTCATGCGGGCCATAGGCTGCCGCAGATCGTCGCTGGCCGACATGATTTCCTCGCGCTGTCGGGTCAGCTCTGCAATGATGGCCGCTTTCTTCTGCCAGGCATTGCGAATCTTGTCGATACCAATCTTCCAGAGATAGAAGACGATGAGGAAGATGACCACGTAGAACACCAGCATCCACCACTGGAAATACCAGGGTTGTGCAATGTGTATCTCGATGATGCGTTCCTGTTCGCTGACGCCTCCTTCGGCACTGATAGCCTTTACGTGCAGCTTATAGGTTTTGCTCTTCAGGTTAGTGAACGTGACGCTGTGGGTCAGGGCGTCGCCGTTATGCCATTCATCGTCGAGACCTTCCATCATATAGGTGAACTGCAGGCGTTCGCTTTGGTTGTAGTTACCTGCTGCAAACTTGATGGTGAACGTGTTCTGGTCGCTGGTCAGCTCAATGCGGTTGCTCTCGTTGAGCGTCTGAGGCAGCGGCACGATGCCTTCATAGACATGGCCTGTCAGCACCTCTTCTTCACCGATATATAACTGCGTGAGGATGACGCGCGGCAGTACCTCCGTTTCGTCGGCTGTCTTGGGCCTGACCCAGTTGACACCGTAAAGGCCGCCAAAGATGACGGTGCCGTCTTCTTTCTTGAAGATAGAGCCGTGATTGAACTCATTGCTGAGCAGACCGTCGCTGTTGTTATAGTTGTACAGGCCGTAGTTATACGTGCCTGTCACATGGTCGCGCTGAACAACGATGCGGCTCACGCCATTGCTGGTTGTGATCCACATGTTCTGGTTCTTGTCTTCCGCAATACCGCACACATTGTTGTTGCACAGGCCTTGCTTCTCGGTCAGATAGTCGAGCTGGTCATCTTCCTGATTGAGCACATTGACACCTTCACGGGTTCCTACCCAGATGAGTCCGCGCGAGTCTTCGTAGACCTGCGTGATGTAGTTGTTGGTGAACTTCTTGATGTTGTTCGTGTTGCCCGTCAGGAATTTGCACTCTGCCGTCGCGACATTCATGATGACCAGGCCTTCCGAGGTGCCGATCAGCATGGTATTGTTCTTTCCGTGGAAGAGCGAGGTAATGTTGTTGACCCTCATCTTCCTGTTCTCCTGAGTATAGTTCGAGAATGTGCCAAGATGGGTATTATACATCTGCAGACCTCCGTCAGTAGCAATCCACAGGTTGCTCGACTTGTCGGTGGCGAGTGCGTTGATGTGGTCGTCAATGACGGTCCTCCGGGTGCTGTCGTTGGCAACCGAGTAGATGATGGCGGTGTTGTCCTTGATGCGTGTCAGTCCGTTTTGCTTGGAGCCTACCCAGATGCTTCCGTCTTTGGTTGTGGTCAATGCCGACACCTTCAAGCTGGCCAGCTTGCCGTCGTAGCCGATGATGCCGTCGTCGCTGGTGCCGTACCAGATGTTTCCTTTGCTGTCCTGGGTCATGGCGGTGATGTCGCCGATGGGGTCGGCCGCAAACTTGTAGATGTTCTCACCCCAGTAGGCCACGCCAGCTTTCGACGTGCCCACCCAGAGCAGGTCGGTGTTGTCTACGTATACGCTCTGTATGCTACTGGCAGCCCGCAGCAGCCGGCTGGGGTTCATGGTTGCGGGAGGCACCTGCTCCATGTCCAGCGTGTTCACGTTCACTCGTATCAGGCCGTGCCTGTTGGTTGCAATCCAGATGTTGCCGCTGCGGTCGCCTGCCATGCCGTTGACACCGAAGTCTACATCCGTGCCCGTCAGGTTGAGCTGATTGCCGATAGCCGTGTTCCACTTGTTGGCTTTCTTGTCGTAGAGGAACAGGGTGCCTTGTCCGTAGAGCCAGATGTTGTCTTTCTGGTCGGCAAAGGCTTTCAGCGTGTTGCTTTGGCGCAAATGATGCTCTGCGAGGTCGTAGTTACTCCACACGATGTTCTGCAGGTGCGTCACGTCGCAGCAGATGATGCGGCCGTTGGTATAGACAAGTACGACACCGTCCTTGCATTCGCTGATGGAGCAGATGTCCCCTTCCGGTATTCCGTTGTTCGATTCGCTGGTATAGCTGAACACATAGCTCATCTGCTGCTGCATGTTATAGCAGAATACGCCCTGCTTCGGAATGTAGCCCCACATGTTGTGATGCCTGTCCAGATAGGCCACCTGCGGCACTTCCGGGATGTTCATCTTCGCAAACGTCTGTCGCATGTCGCGCTCAAAGCTGTCCGACTGTGGGTGATAGATGCTGTAGCCGGCAGGTGTCTCCACCCAGAGGCTTCCGTCGATGGCTTCCTGCATGCCGATGATGTAGCTGTCGGGTAGGGAAGAGCCGTCTTGCGAGTCGCTCTGGAAGTGCTTGAA
>Ga0310697_10003692_pt1 | contig 15383 bp, 16 predicted proteins | sample 172DNAGHGlowgp2_FD_203883 | JGI IMG/M metagenome (GOLD analysis project Ga0310697, IMG submission 203883) | Sheep rumen microbial communities from Palmerston North, Manawatu-Wanganui, New Zealand - 1728 DNA GHGlow gp2 (v2) (version 2) | ecosystem: Host-associated > Mammals > Digestive system >... | reverse complement strand
CCCACTGCGGATTTGATTTCAGTTCTTTTTTTGCCAATGGCTCAAATTTATCAGGAAATTCATCGGTCAAAACAATTTCTTCATTTTCATCAATACCTGCCATAATTTTCAACATGTTGTATGCGGTATCACGATCAAATTGCGCATTAGACAAATCAATTTCTTTTGTTGCAATATCCGATTCGATTTTTATTAAATTACTGCGATTTGCACGCCCCGCCGCAGTTAATTTCTTTTTGGCGGCACGCGCATTGTTAAGGTTTCTTTCACTGGCAGCAACGATACCGTCTGTCATTTTTGCAGTCCAATAAAGGTTTGCCGCCGCATATTTTACTTCACGCATAGTTAATTCTTTTGCAGATTTAGACATATCAATTGCATCATGCATCGCATCAACTGCATTACCTATCTTTCCAAAGGTGTATATAGGTTGGGTTACTTCAACCCCCGCCATAAACATATTATCTGGTATTTCTGACAAAGGCATTGGCAACGAATGATTTAATATCGCACCTAATTCAGATGGTAATTCTATTCCCTTGGAACTGGTTGGGTGTTTTGGATCAATAAGATTCATATAAGAAACAGTACCATCAATTGACATCCATCGGCCTGCATTAAGCGACCCCAATTGTGCCTTTGCTTTTTGCACATTTGCATCTGCCTTTTTCAGATCGTTAGATTCTGCAACTATTTTATTAACGGCTTCTTCGAACGATAAATCTAGTGCAAATGCATTTGGTATCGCCATCAAAACACACAATAACCCACAAAATAATTTACGCATTTAATATCTCCATTTTTTTAAGAATTTCATTTATTGTTTTTACTGTATCTGCCAGTCTGTCTTCATCTTCTTCTGGCAAAACTTTGCACAAAGATTCCAAACTGCGCATAAAATCATCTATTAATTTTTCTGCCAAAACCTTGCCCGATTTAGTCACTTCGTACCAAGTATCACGATGGTCGTTTTCATCAACAGAACGTACAACCAACTTATCTTGTTCTAATTTACGAAATACAGAACAAAGGTTCGCCGTAGATATAACTTCGCGGTTGGCAAAATCTTTTAATTTTATTTTGCCTGCTAAATACAAACGCCCCAAGACAGACAGTTGTTGTCTTGAATATTTAGATTTTTCTTCTAATGATGGCTGTAATCTGCTGGACAAGCGTCCCATGATACGCATATTTTCTGCCATTAATTCTGTTACTTCGTTGTGAGTCATAACAAGCCCTTTGTGATTGTTAAAAACTTTAATGATTATATGGTTAATAAGAATAAAGTCAAGTCAAAAACATTAAAAAATTTAATAATTTTCAGAAAAATAATATCCAAAGCACAAATTTTTATTGCAAAAGGCCTGAAACCATATATAATAAGCAGCGTCATTGGAGCGTCGTCTAATGGTAGGACAAGAGATTTTGGTTCTCTTTATCATGGTTCGAATCCGTGCGCTCCAACCAAAAATTCAACCGGCTTTTGCCGGTTTAATTTTTGATCGCGCACGGATCGGTCAGAGCCCGTAAGGGCGCATGACCAATACGCAGATGAACAATTAGCAACCGCGCAAAAACGGATATTTTTAATAGAGTTTTTGCCCAGCGGTTGGTTATTGTTTATCAAGGTCTCGTGCGCATTCCAGAGCATTTATTCAGCTTCTTGGCGTTTTAATATTGGCTTATGAACCGCCCGTTTGGTTCAAAGCATCGTTCGACAAGCAGTAGATTTTGCAAGTGATAACGTAGCGAAATCGTCACGATTGCCGCACAGCCGGCATATAAAATATGCCGTGCGAGCGAATCCGTGCGCGACATTTTTATTATTGTTTGTCAAGGTCTCGTGCGCATTCCAGAGCATTTATTCAACTTCTTGGCGTTTTAATATTGGCTTTGTCGCGCCCATTTGATTTGAAACATTGTCCGCCTTGGCGTGACAGGTTCGACTATGAGTAAGCGAAAACAAGCCTTGCGTAGTTTGAGTGCTAACGAATGCGGCGCAGTGTCGGCACTGCCGACCGAGCCAATCCGTGCACTCCAACCATAGTTTCAGAACTTGCCCATCAAGGCAAGTTTTCTTTTGTTTTATAATACTTTCACTGAGTTCGAGAGTTTAGGTTTAGAAAATGTCAAAAAATCGTCATTTTCGAACTGCGGAATTCTGTTTTTGTTGTAAAAGTATATAATCCGCCATCATTTTTTGCACTGCACCAGGTAAATCTGTTTTAATTGCTTCTGGGGTTATATATTTATCTACAAAAAGATTTATGAACGGTTTCTGAACAGGTCTTTTAAATAATTCAAGACAAATAATATCAACAATTCGTTCCTTTAAATCTTGTGGAACATTATATTTTTTTATTATTTGTTGTTCTATCAAGATATGGACAAATTCGTGAACAAGATACAAATATATTCCATAATCATTTCCTTTATATTTTGTTAGGCGCAAAGAAATAAAACCGTCACCCCCTTCGTTATAATAACCAGCCCCATCACCATAAGTACACAGAATAGTCAAAGTGTCTGGCAATTTTGCATTCCAAGCATGCAACAAAGGTTCAATATGTTTTTCTATGGCTTTTTGAAAGTGCGGTATTGCTTTTTGTATATTTTCGTCTTGTGTTTTTAAATCAGCAATATTGTATATTTCATTAACAAATATATCGTGATAGTATTTTACTTGTTCTGGTGTTATATTTTGTTGTTCAGACATTTTACGCATTTGTTCATCATCTGGAATAAGAAAATTATAGGTATATTGATTGAAATGTTTTAATTTATTGTGATACATATAATGATTTTTTAAAATCAAATTCCAAGCTTCTTCAGCAGACAAATGCGCAAGTTTTATTTCCATTATATTTTCCTTTTGGTGCAATTATATCATAAACTTGTGTCTAAAATCTATTATTTCTCGTCCAACCTCCGCCAATTCAGCTCGCGAACTGCACATATAGCACAACCAATATTCAAACGCACCCTTGTGGTGCGTTTTAATATTGGCTTTGTCGCGCCCGAATAATTTTTGTTGATTATGCTTTTAATAAAGTTCTATGATTATAAGTACAGGAAAACTATCTTTAACAAAAAAAGGATTCAATATGAAAAAATTAGTTTTGGTAAGTATGTGTTGTGTAATGGGTGCAATGTCCACTGCAAATGCGGGTTGGTTTGGTAATCTGTTCAAAAAAGAAGCAGAACCACAAACTTTAAGCGAAGCATGTAATACTGATGAAATAACTGCCGTTTGTCCTGAAATTGTGTTGGGTGAACAAACTTTGTCTGGATGTTTATCTGACAATGTAAAATCTTTATCTAAAAAATGTGCGAAATATGTAAAAAAATCTGTTAAAGAAAACAAAGATTTAGTTCTGGATAAAAAAGATGATGCGGCAAACGCGGCAAATAAACAGGTTCAAACAGTGAAAGATGCTGTTGCAGAAAAAAAGGCACAAAAGGAAGAAATAAAGCAAAACTTTAAAACCAAAAAGGAAACAGTAAAGGAAAATGCCAAGGCTGCGGGCAAAGAATTAAAGGCTGTGGCAAATACTGTTAAAACAGATGCAATAGAAACAGGTAAATCTGTCAAAGAAATTGTTACAGAATAATTAAATACCGTACCGAAAATTAAACCACCCAAAAGGGTGGTTTTGTTTTTGGCTTGTTCACACTATATCGGGCATTTTTCTTGCGTTTTTTAACTTTTTATGAAATAATTCCCAAGAAATGAAAAAATTGTTTAACCACTTTATTTGTCGTTTTATTCCAAATCGTACCACACGAAACAGGGTGCGTTTTTTATTAGATAACAAACAATACGTTAACAAATGTATTAAATATATTAAATCATTGGGTGATTTTCATAATATAAAGAAAATCGTTGGTCATGGTTCACGTAATTTGGTTGTATCTGTGGATAATAAATATGTGTTCAAATTCCCTGGGCATGGTAATGGTTATGAAAAGGCTTTGCGGGAAAAACGTATTACTGATGCCATGCGTAAAATTTCCCCGTTTAATATTCCAGATATGGAAATATTAGATTTTGACGGGGTTACTGTGCGAAAATATTCATATGTTGGTGGAATTAATTTGGAATATTTTCATCCTAAGAAAATTCCGCACGACATCGAAAGCAAGATTGCAAAACAATTGGCAAAGTTTTTATATGTTATCGGGCAAAGCGATTTGCCAGAAATTCGCGATTTAAAACCAAATAAAAACGCAAAACCTTCCATTTTGTATGGTTGGTGCCAAAATGATATAAAATATAATTTCATGATGGATGAAAAGACATTTGATATTATCGCAATCATAGATTGGGAAGAAGCGGGCTTTAACGATTTTTGCCATTTGTTTACATTTGAAAAGAATTATCGGTCTTTAATCAGTGCTGTGTTGCGTGAATATTTAGATTTGTATACTGAAAATCAAAATCGTAAATTGCCGACAAGCAAAAAACGCACAGCCAAAAAATAATAGACATCCATAGATTTTGATTTATAATAACCCTGCATTTTTTAACAAGGGGTTTAATATGGATGAAAATTATGATGTTTTAAAAGAAAATAATTTGCGCCAAATTGTTGCAGAATATGAAGCAAAATATAAAAGTGTTGCAAATAAATGTGCTGATGAACGTAAGAATTGTTTGCAAGAATTAGAAATTGCGGGTAAATCACGTTTTTCCGAATATCAAACAGGCCAAGCAATCCAAACAAAACGTATTATGCAAGAAACAAAAAAACATTATCAATCAATTTTAGATAATATGATAAAAAATTATCAGGTGTATGATTTGTCTGTTCGGATATTTCAAGACAACAGGCCGTTTTCTGTGACACCAAGAAAAAGTGTTGGACAAATAACATCTAAAAAACAATTACGCGAAATCGTGAATTCTTTTAACAGCCAACATTACAGATAAAAATAAACCCGCGATTTAGCGGGTTTTTATTTACTTTTGTTTTTGAACATATTGATTGTTTGCTAATTTGCGAATTAAATCTAATTCGGTTGTTTTAATTGGGGCAGGTGGCAAAATGTCCAATATGGCATTCATCAAACCTTCTTGTTGATTTTTGTAAAAATTGGAAACAGGTTTATATTTGCCTGTGGTTATGTTGATGTAACCAACAGATATTCTTTCAATGCGTGAATATTTAACATCATCATAACGGTAATATGCATAACTTAACACCAATTGGGTGTCATTTATTTTTGCCCGTTGGGAAACGTTATTAGTCCCAGGATGATTGTCCTTTAATAATGTTAATCCGTTTGTTTTGATTTTATTCAGAACCAGATCATAGATTTCGTTTGTTTGATTCATATTATTATTCCTTAAGGTTTTTACAGCCCAAAGATAATAACCACTTAAAAAACAAAAGCAAATAAAAAATGTTTTTAATATTGACAATTGTATTTTTAGTGTTAAATTATACTTGTTAAAATCAAAGGATTAAAAAATGCCAATGGAAACAATTTTATATATTGATGAATTGCCAACTTGGTTGGTCGATATGTATGGCGTACCACAAAGTTTGTGGCAATTGTACGCTAATAAAACAAGATAATATTGTCTTGCAATACCCCTGTTTTCTGGCTATGATTAAAATATCATAACCAAAGGGGGCATTGATGTATAAATACGGTAAAATTCGTCAAACATGTGCGGCAATTGCTGGTATTTTTGGTAGAACACGCAGCCAACGTCGTTTTAATCGTGATTGGGTGCGTTATAATGGATTGATTGCAGATATTGGTTTGAATAAAATCCCACGTCAAAAATATTCTGAAAAGATTCCCTTTGCGTTGTGTTTTAATGCACGCGGATGCAAAATGGCTGCTGTGACTTTGAAATCATTGTTGATTGCATCTGATGGGCGTTGTGATTATGATATTTATTGTGTTGTTACCGAAGATGTAGACAAAGATTGTCAAAATATAATCCGTAATGTGTTGCGTGGGACTGAATCAACCGTACATTTTTTGGTTGGAAATCATGATTTTGATGAATCTCCGCGTGGTGGATGGCCAATTGCCATGTGGTACAGGTTAATGTTACCTAAATTATTACCAGCAAAGGTCAAAAGAATAATCTATGCTGATATAGATATGATAATTTGTAATGATTTAATTGATATTTACGAATTAGATTTGGGTGATAATGTGATTGCGGCTGTGCCGACACGCACAAACAAATATATTAATTCAGGATTTTTATTGATGGATATTGAAAAAATTCGTCGTGAAAAAATCTATGATAAATGGGTGGCAGATTCACGTGAACACACATATAAAAATCCAGACCAAGATGTTTTAAACGCGGTATGTCGTGGACGCATTACATTTTTACCGTTAAAATATAATTTTCAATTATCACATGGTTCGCGTATATTCAAAATATATCCGGCAAATGAATTAGATGAATTGAAACATAATTTGGTCGTGTTGCATTATTCTGATTTTATGAAACCATGGATGGATCGTGGGCAAAGACCAGTTTTTTCTAAATATTGGTGGGATGTTGCAGTTCAAACAGGTTTATATGAAAAATAATTGCAAAAATAAATCGGCCGATATAGAATAAACAACCAAAGGTCCCATCGTCTAGTGGTCCAGGACACCAGATTCTCATTCTGGCGACATGGGTTCGAATCCCATTGGGACTGCCAGAAATCAAAACCGACCATGATGGTCGGTTTTTTCTTTGTTTTCCAATACTTTCACAAGTTCGTAAGTTGGGTGGTAAAAACACACACCATTTCACACATTTACGAACTTTTATGAAAAAAGGTTAGAAATCTAACCTTTTTATTTATCTTACCAAAAATTGTTCTGTTGCAGATTTTAATGCTTTTGCAATACGCGCGTCTTTGACACGTCCACCGATTTCTTTCAATTCAAACGGTATTTGCGTTCCCAATAGTTTAGTTAATTCTTGTCTTGAAAAACCAGCGTTATATTCTGTTCCTAAATTATTTACAATTTCTTTATCTTGCTGAACTGCATTTGATTTATCAAGTTCGATAAACAGTCTTTTGAATTGCACGCCTGCTTCTTTTAATTTAGTAGCCTGTTCTGCATTATCCAGATACACAAATGTTCCCAAAGATACAAACATATCCTGATTGAATTTTGGCGCTGTTGGCATTTCATTAAAATGCGGTGTTGGTAAATTCAATTTCTTTGATACGGCACTGAACACAGTATTTGTTTCGTCTTTATCAAAAGTGTACATTTGAATATCTGGGCGGTTTTGTTTCACAACATGTCCCCATGGTGATAAACCACGACCAAAATCTATGATATTAGCATTTTCGTCCGCATGTTCATATACAAAATGTGCGGCATCCAAAAATCTTTTTGCATAATAATAACTGCGATAGGAAACCGCCAATTTATCAATAATTTTTGACAATGTGACGGGGGATAAATGTAATAACACACGATACAATGTTGTCATATGTTCTTTGAATTCTGGTTCTTTCATAGTCTTTTTTAAATTACGATTCCATTCGTGAACCAAATCAAAATCATCTTTTGAGAAATTAGGCAAATCGTCTTTAAATCGTGCCAAACCACCTTCTAAACCCATACTACAAGCGACGGTTATATCCATTGGATATTTTTTATCTGCCATTGTATTCCACCTTTGTTAAAATCTTAGTGAACAGCTGTACTGGTGCAGTTCTATAAGGTATTTTTGATACCATAACTTCTTTTGTTCCATCTTGTATCGTATAATTGTTTCTTTTTAAGCATTCTTTTGATTTATCGTTGCTTAATTGGACATGTGCGTATAATGAATCTAACTTTATGCTGGCACTATATTTTTCGACCCATCGAATAGCAGAATCTGCCGTACCAAATGGATTGCCTTTGAAAGTCAAAAACCATAATTCTGCATTTTTCTGTGTTGCAATATCTATGTTATCCAATCCACATAAACCAGCAACACCACCTTTTTCGTTATAAATAACAAATTGTTCATCATATAACTTTTGTGGGTTTAGTTTGTGGGCAATTTTTTTACGCTTGGTGTCCATCAGATAAAGTATTACAAACATAAAAAGAGCCAATTTATTAGGGGTCAGTTTTTCATCTGTCCACCAAAAATATGGCGACAATCTTGCACGATTGGATATTGCTAAATCGCACATTTCTGCGCCATTTTTAACAACTGTACAAAAATTTAATTTTTTTAGTTTGACGGCCATTGTCTTTTCCTTATTAATTGTAATATAATACAAAAATATATGTTTGTCAATATATTTGTCAGTCTTTCTTCAAAAACACTTTAACATATTTTTATACATTGCCAAATGATTTCATAAATCACTTTGTGTTATATAGGTAATCAAACCTGACGATATGTTGTAATTATTACGATATAATGCATGTGTCATCGCAACAAAAAAAGGAGAGACACATGACAAATAAAAATCTGTTTTTAATTGCATCATTATGTGGTGTTGCATTATTAACATCCGGTTGTTCAAATGATCCGATGGGGGTTCGCAGAAACTGTGGATCTGATACATACGAACAACATCAATATAAACAACATAAACACAAAAAATATCAATATGAACATAAAAAGCATGATACAGAACCAACGGTGTTCTATCAAAAATATGAATCAGACGATATACACAATGTTCGTGCAAATATGAATACAAAATCTGTAAATGGTGGTATGGCAGAAATGGGTTTTATCAATTTCAAAGAAACTGATGATGGTTTAAGAATGGATGTAGATTTAATTTATTTACGCCCTGGGGTAAATTATACTGTGCTGGTGTATCAATGTGGTGCATGCAACGACAGTACTTGTTGTGATATGTTTCCAATGAATATTGATTTGCCACAAATCAAAAATAACCAAGATAATCGTTTGCAAGAATCTTATATTATTCGTGGATTAACTGCAGCGCAATTAAACAATGCTAAATTAATATTAACACGTGATGGCGGATACAAAGCTGCATGGGGAATATTAAAATAATAATATTAAAACACCGGCATTTGCCGGTGTTTTAATCTAAAAAAGTTTTTGCCAAATTTAACAATTTGATTGCTGCATCAATATCGCCCATATCCAATGGGGATATTTTATCATGTTTTTCTTCGGCCTTTACCGGTGTTTTTGTATCTTTTGCTTCATCTTTAAAAGTACCGTTGTGTAATATTTTTTTTACACCAGCAATTGTCATACCTTTGGAATAAAGCAATGATTTTATTGAATGTAATTTTTCAATTGTTTCGCGACGATAATACCGGCGATTTCCAGCACCAGTCACAGGACGTATTGCGCCTGGGAATTGTTTTTCCCAATACCGCAAAGTATGTGCAGGCACCCCCAATTCTTTGGCAACTTCGTTTATAGGAACAAAATAATCGTTTTGTTTTTCCATGCCTGCACTTTATTATCGTTATACATTTTCAGTTGTTTCGGTTGTTTCAATCACAATATCATCGTTTGATTCTTCTTCGTGATCAATTGCAATCGCAGATACAACCTTTTCACCTTCGGCTGTTCTGAATAATGTTACACCAGCAGTTGAACGACCAGCAATACGGACATCACGTACAGGTGTTCTGATGATTTTTCCACCATTAGTAACCATCATAATATCTTGGTTGTCATTAACAGGGAACGATCCAGCCACAGCAGTATTTTTACCACCTAATTTGATGTTGGTAAATCCTGCCCCCCCACGATGTGTCAAACGATATTCATACGAAGAGGTGCGTTTTCCAAATCCATTTTCAGAAACTGTTAAGATGAATTCTTCGGTCAATGCCATCTTTGCCATTTGTTCATCGTTAAGAACCAATGTTGTGTTTTCTTCTTCGGCATCCGCTTCTTCTTCGATACCAGTTTGTGCACGACGTAATGCACGGCTTTGTTTTACATAAGCAGCACGCACCACAGAATCAGATTCACCATGATTCAACATAGCCATACCGATGATATGATCATCTTTCTGCAAAGATAATCCACGAACACCGGTTGAATTGCGTCCTGCGAATATACGAATTTCAGGAACAGCAAATCTAATGCAACGACCGCGATATGTTGATAAAAATACATCTTGGTCTTCGGTGCAAGGCAACACAGAAATCAATGTATCGCCATCATCCAGTTTCATAGCAATTTTACCGTTGCTGCGAATTGAATCAAAATCAGACATACGGTTTCTGCGGATTGTTCCAGATGCTGTTGCGAACATCAAGAAATGTTCTTTGCCAGATTCTGCGACGCGTTTAACTTCGTCTTCGGGTACTGGTAATATTGCAGTTATTGTTTCGCCTTCGGTCAAAGGCAACAAGTTTACCAACGGACGACCTTTGCCAGCAGCGGTCGCTTCTGGTAATTTATAAGTTTTTAATTTATAACATAATCCTGTGGAAGAAAAGAACAACAATGGTGTATGAGTATTTGCAACAAATACATTCACAACATAATCGTCTTCTTTGGTTGTCATGGCATTGCGTCCTTTGCCGCCACGTTTTTGTGCACGGTAAGTATCCAATGCGACACGTTTAATATATCCAGTATTAGAAACAGTTACAACCATATCTTCACGTGCAATTAAATCTTCGATATCAATATCGATTTCTGCATCAGAAATTTCACTGCGACGTGGTTGAGACCAATTGTCACGCACAGCTGTTGTTTCTTCGCGGATGATTTGAACAATGCGTTCGTGGCTGCTTAAAATAGCCAACAAATCTTTAATCACAGCACCCAATTCAGTCAAATCATTATGGATTTTATCACGTTCCAAACCTGTTAAACGATGCAATTGTAATTCCAAGATTGCCTTTGCCTGATCTTCGGACATGTAGAACATGCCGTCTTTGTATTCAGTATTTGGATCATCAATCAAATTGATATAAGATTCAATATCAGATGCGGCCCACCCACGTGATAACAGGGCGGTTTTTGCATCGTCTGGATTTGCAGATTTTTTGATTAATTCGATAACTTCGTCTAAATTACCGCATGCCACAGACAATCCTAACAGGGTGTGTGCACGATTGCGTGCCTTGTTCAAATCGAATATGGTGCGACGACGAATAACTTCTTCGCGGAATTCAATAAACGCATCCAATACACCACGAATATTGAATAACATTGGACGACCACGATTTAATGCCATCATATTCACAGGGAAATTAGATTGCATTTCAGTATCTTGGAATAAGTGATTCAAGACAACTTCGGGCATGACGTCACGTTTTAATTCGATAACGACACGCAAGCCTTCTTTGGAAGATTCATCGCGAATATCTGTAATGCCTTCGATTTTTTTATCTTTGACCAATTCAGCAATTTTTATAATCAATTGTGATTTATTAACCTGGTACGGTAATTCATCGACAATGATTGTTGGATGATCGTGTACAGTTTCAAAATGAGTTTTAGAACGAACGATTATAGAACCACGACCCGTAGTGTGTGCCTTGTACGCACCTGCGTGTCCCATGATGATACCACCAGTTGGAAAATCAGGTCCCGGAATAATTCCGAACAATTCATCATCAGTAATGTCTTTGTTATCCAAAATTGCCAAAATACCGTTGCAAACTTCGCCCAAATTGTATGTTGGAACATTTGTTGCCATACCCACAGCAATCCCAGAACCCCCATTTACCAAGAAATTTGGGAATTTGGTTGGCAATACAATTGGTTCTTGTAATGTGCCGTCAAAATTAGGTTGCCAATCAACAGTATCTTTGTCTAAATCTTCCATCAATGATGCACCCAGTTTAGAAAGGCGTGCTTCGGTATAACGCATCGCAGCAGGTTTATCGCCATCGCGTGAACCAAAGTTACCTTGACCTTGGACCAGCATTTCGCCCATTGAAAAATCTTGGGCCATACGCGCCATTGCTTCATAAATAGATGAATCCCCATGTGGATGATAACGTCCCATCACATCCCCGACGATACGCGCAGATTTCACAGTTGATTTTGTTGCCGGTGCAACATCATTCATAACATATAAAATACGACGATGCACAGGTTTACAACCATCCCGTACATCAGGCAATGCGCGGTCCACAATAACAGACATTGCATAATCCAAAAAGCTGGTGCGCATTTCGTGTTCAATCGGTGAAGTTGGTACACGGATTTCATTTACTTCATTAATATTTTCATTTATTTCAGACATTACTTTTTCCCTTATGTTTAGATAGTCAAAGATTAGCAAATTTTTGAACCCCAGGTCAAGAAATAAAGCAACAAAATCACAAAAAAATACTTTATTGAAAAAGGTTGACAAAACAAGCAAATGTATTACAATAACAGAAAATAACAAAGGAAAAATAAAAATGAAAACATCAAATATATTTTTACCATTTTGGAATTTAATGGCGGCAATTTTTGTTTGGTTTTTATTTCTGGAAGGCTTGAAAAAAGTGGGTTTGATAAAAAGTAAATAAAAATGTTGCGTTTTGTAAAAATGTATGGTTAAATAGTGTCACCAAAAGGATTTTAATATGGCAACAAAAAGAACTTATCAACCATCTAAAACTCGTCGTGTAAAAACACATGGGTTCCGTGAAAAGATGGCAACCAAAAGCGGACGCGATGTTTTGAATCGTCGTCGTGCGGCTGGACGTAAACGTTTGGCTGTATCCGCAGTGAATTAAAAAAAGATCGCCGATTGGCGATTTTTTTATTTGTTTTTCTTTTTTTAGTGTTGACCTGGTTATAATATTTTTTCTATTATTTTATTATTATGAAGAGAGTATTATTTTTTCTGGTATCTTTATTTATGTTTTGTGGCATATCAAATGCCGCAGATTATCGTGCTGTTATTGTTGCAGATATTGATTCTGGACGTGTTTTATATCAAGAAAACGCCAATCAATTAAATTATCCAGCATCACTTACAAAAATTATGACACTTTATTTAACATTTGATGCGTTGGAACATAATCGGTTGCATTTGGATGATTATTTAATTGTATCGCAATACGCTGCAAATGCCCAGCCTGTAAAATTGGGGCTGAACGCGGGCAGCAAGATTACAGTTGAAGATGCGATTAAGGCTGTGGCGGTACATTCTGCAAATGATGTGGCACGTGTGTTGGCTGAAAATCTGCAGGGTGGCAAAGAAGGCAATTTCGCATCATTGATGACCAGGGTCGCAAATGAAATAGGTCTGCAAAATACTAATTTTGAAAACTCTTCGGGGTTGCCTAATGATGATCATATGTCAACTGCACGTGATATCGCGTTGTTATCAATGGCGGTGTATAAACATTTTCCACAATATTGGAAATATTTCGGAATTAAAACATGGAATTATAATGGGAAAACTTATACTAATGGAAATCGTTTGTTGACATCTTACCCGGGGTGTGATGGAATGAAAACAGGGTTTACCAATAAATCATTATATTCTTTGGTGGCAACTGCGAAACGTGACGGACATCATTTGATTGCTGTGGTGTTGGGGGCAAAAAACAAAGATGTGCGGGCAAATGTCGCAACCAAAATGTTGAATATTGGTTTTAACAAAATTGGTGCGAATACACAATATGTTGAACCAAAATATACATCCGCGCCAACCCAAAATAATCCAATGGTTAAATATGCAGAACCATCAACCAAACCAACAACGTATTCATACGGAAATGTTGGTATTCAATTTGGCGCTTTTTCAACATACGAATCTGCCGCAACCCAGGTATCACGTGTAAAAACTGTGACTGGATTAAATGCGAATATTGAAAGAAATGATGGTGGTTTGTATCGTGTTCGTGTAAATGGGTTGTCTGAAAATTATGCGGCACAAATAAAACAAATTGCTGTTGAAAACGGAATAGATTGTTATATATTTCATTGATGAAAAAATATGAATATTAAAATAGAAAAACTGATTAAACAATTTGCTAAATTACCACGTGTGGGGACGCGGGCTGCAACACGCATTGTGATTAATTTATTGCAAGATAAAAATGGACGTGCTGAAAATCTGGCACACGCGTTGTTGGATGCATCAGAACATATTAAACCTTGTTCGATTTGTGGTGTGTTAACTGATTCTGATGTTTGTGAATATTGTAATGATGGTGCACGCAAAAATGGACAATTGTGCATTGTACGTGATTTATCTGATGTGTTGGTGTTGGAAAAATCAGGTGTATTTCATGGACGTTATCATGTGTTGGGTGGAAATCTGTCTGGGGTTGATGGGGTTACACCTGACGATTTAAATATTTCAAATATTTCATCACGTATTGATAACGAATGTATAAATGAAATTATTTTTGCATTACCAAATACAGTCGAAGGAAAAACCACACAACAATACATAATTTCAATAATCACAAATCCAAATGTTTCGTTTTCTGAATTGGCTTCGGGTGTGCCGTTGGGTGGCGATTTAGATTATATTGATGATGGAACATTAACTTTGGCATTCGGGGGGCGTAAAAAATTATGACAGATAAAATAAAATCTTTGCCCCCGGTATCTGAAATGATGCGTGAAAGCGGTCTGGAACCTAAAAAACAATTCGGGCAAAACTTTTTATTTGATTTGAATTTGACTTCACGTATTGCACGTGCAATTCCAGATATAGAAAAAACAACTGTGGTGGAAGTGGGGCCGGGTCCCGGTGGTTTGACACGTGCGATTTTAATGAATGGGGCAAAAAAATTAATCGCAATTGAAAAAGATAAAACTACACAACCGATTTTATCGCAGATTGTTGATGCGGCAGACGGTAGATTAGAAATAATTTTTGCCGATGCATTAAATGTAAAATTGGATATTGATGAATATGCAATTTGTTCTAATTTGCCTTATAATGTGGGTACAGAATTATTAATTCAATGGTTGAAAAAAATTGTAAATGGTGAACCGATAAAATCTATGACTTTGATGTTTCAACGCGAAGTGGCACAACGTATTGTTGCAAATGTTGGTGATGAACAATATGGACGTCTTGCGGTGTTAACTAATTTAATCGCAGATGCCAAGATTTTATTTGATGTTCCAAATACTGCGTTCGTGCCACGACCAAAAGTGCAATCAGCAGTTGTACAAATCATTCCAAATGATAAAAAAATTAAAGAAATCAAAGATATAAATAAATTGGAAAAATTAACTGCTAAATTATTCGGTCAACGCAGAAAGATGATACGCGGAATTATAAAAACTGATTGGGAAAAATTCGGTTTAAATGGAACAGAACGTGCCGAAGAAATAAAACCAGAATTATTTTTAAAAATATCAAGATTTATCGATTCAAATCTGATATAATAAAAAACAAAATAGGGGGGAAAACAATATGTCAACAGCAACACTTATGTTTTTTGTGATTTCTTTTATCGCAGTGTTCTTTATGCGG
>Ga0310697_10003691_pt1 | contig 15383 bp, 12 predicted proteins | sample 172DNAGHGlowgp2_FD_203883 | JGI IMG/M metagenome (GOLD analysis project Ga0310697, IMG submission 203883) | Sheep rumen microbial communities from Palmerston North, Manawatu-Wanganui, New Zealand - 1728 DNA GHGlow gp2 (v2) (version 2) | ecosystem: Host-associated > Mammals > Digestive system >... | reverse complement strand
GGATTTGGAAACAACCATGACAACTTTCAAGAGCAACATTATCCTTCGGACGCACCTTGAACATTCAGAATTGTGGCAGTTCGAGGATCGGCAAATGGGCGCGGGCGAGCTAGACCGCGCGCCAAAGGCAAGTTGTTTCAAAGAGTTGTTTCCAATCATCAGAAGGCTCGGCGGTGAATTACGCGCCCTTGCGGACATAGTACAACGGGCAGCTTGCCCGTTGGTGGGGGATTGAACGGGCTGGCAGCCCGTTCTACTAAGCATAGTACAACGCGCTGCTTGCGTAGTACGGCGCGCTGCAGCGCGTTGCCGGGCGGAAGGCAAATTTTTTCCGAAAGGTTGTAGATTTTCCCGCGCCGCCGCATACCTATAGATAGAGAATCAGCGAGGAGTACGATTGTCGATGAACTTCACCCTGACAAGAAGAGCCTTTTTCGGCGGCGCGACGGCTTGGGCCGTCTGGCCGAAGGATCTCTTCGGAGCTTCAAGCAGGGAGGGAAGGTCCAAGCTGCCTCCGCAGGTTTCCGCCTGGGAAAAGCCAGACGGCACCGCCACCGACTCCGTGATGGCGCGCCGCCTATATCTCGACCTGGCAGGACGGATCCCCACCCGCGACGAGGCTCAGGCATACGTCTATTCCTCCAACCCGAAGAAGCTACAGGCCCTTGCCGACAGGCTTCTCGCCTCCAAGGAGTTCGCCGACTACTGGGCGATGCGCTTCTGCGACATCCTCAGGGTCAAGAGCGAGTTCCCGATCAACCTTTGGCCCAACGCCGTGTATGTCTATCATGCGCGAATCCGCTCCTTCGTTGAGCGGAATGAACCGTGGTTTGCATTTGGACGGACCCTCCTCACCGCCCAAGGCAGCGACTTTCGCGACGCTGAGGCCAATTTCTTTCGTGCCACAGACAACCGCACCCCGGAGGGCTGGGCCGAGGCCGTCGCGCAGACGTTCCTCGGCATCCCGCCCCCGCAGCTCAAGCCCGCCCTCAGGTCGGAGCTGGCCGCATACCTCGGGAACGTCAGGATAAAGAACACTCGCGAGTGGAAGGAGGAGATCGTGTTCGTGGACGGCCCCGACCGCCGCGGCGAGCTCTGCGACCTGCTCTTCGCGAAGAAGCGCGCGGAAACCGAGGCGGCCTTCTCCAGGACCGTCCGCCGCTGGATCTTCGGCCCGACGGCCGGGGCGGCCAAGGTTTCCGGCGAGCTGCGCCTCAAGGACATGCTGCGCGAGATCGTCCTGTCCCCGGAGTACGCGCGCGGTTCCGTGACGGGCGGCTTCCCCGCCCGCAGGCTGGACGCCGAGGTGCTGGACGACGCGCTCTGCGCACTGAGCGGCGCCTCGCGCAACTACCAGTCGCCCGCCCCCGAGCCCTTCACGTTCCTGCCGCCAAAGCGGGCGACCGTGTGCGTGGAGGACGGCTCGATATCCAACGGGTTCCTCACCCTCTTCGGCCGTCCGGCGCGCGACAAGGGCCTCCAGTCCGAGCGCGGCAGCGACGTGACCGCCAAGCAGAGGCTCTATCTCTTCAACTCCGCGAGCATCCATAAGCAGATGGGCCAGATCGTGGCCCCTCCCGGCAAGCTGCCGGACGGAACGCCCAACCCGATATACAAGCTGCCGCTGAAGAAGCGGATCGAGGACGTCTACTGGCGCATGCTTGCCCGCGAGCCGACGCAGCAGGAAATCCAGATGATCCTGGGCGTGTGGCAGAAACGCGGCGGCGGGAAGAAGCGCAACGTGAAGTCGTTCGACTTGCTCCGCGACGTCGCCTGGTGCCTGATAAACACCAAGGAATTCATATTCAGGGTCTAGCGCCAGGAGGGTCAAGCCATGCAACCAGCCAAGAGCGTAGTGGAAATCTGGCAATGGGGCGGCCCCAGCCAGCTCGAGACCTTCGACCCGAAGCCGAAGGCTGAACGCAACTTCAACGGCGGGCTGAAGTCCATCCCCAGCAGCGTGCCGGGCATGGAGCTTCACGAGTGGTGGCCGGAGATGGCCAAGTGCGCCGACCTTTTCTCTGTCATCCGCACCATGACCCACACCGAGTTCGGGCACGAGACAGCCTGCTACCTCATGCAGACGGGGCGAATGCCCGGCGGCGGCGAGGTCTGCCCGGCGATCGGCGCGGTGATTTCCCAGATAAAGGGCAAGGACTACAAGGGAGACCTTCCTCCATACGTGATCCTCACGCGTGAAAAGGGCCGGTTCAGCGAGGTGGGGTTCCTCGGCGCCGCCGCGGCGCCGCTCGTGACGGGCGGACGCCCGAACTCCCCGCGCTTCTCCGTGGACGGCATCGTGCCGCCGGAAGGGATCTCGCCGGAAGCCTCCAGGTCTCGCTTCGACCTGCTCGCGGCCCTCGACGGCTGGAAGCCGGCGTCAGGCAGCGATAACGCCGCCCGGGCGGCCGCGTTCGACGTGGCCGGCAAGGAGGCGCGCCGCATAGCAGAAGGCGACGCCGCCAAGGTGTTCGACCTTTCGCTCGAAACGAAGGAGCTGCGCGACAGCTACGGGCGCACCGAGATCGGCCAGACGATGCTCGTCGCCCGCCGCCTCGTGGAGTACGGCGTGCCGTACATCACCGTGAACGTCCCCGGCTGGGATTCGCACAAGCGCCATTTCGAGACGATGAAGCGCAAGAGCATGGAAACCGACCTCGCCATCGCGACGTTCCTCAAGGACATGAATTCCAGGGGGCTGCTCGACTCCACCGTGGTGTGGATGTCCGGCGAGTTCGGTCGCACCCCGCGCGTCGGCTGGGAAGCCCCGTGGAACGGCGGGCGCGGACACTACGCGCGCTGCTTCTCGGCAATGCTCGCCGGCGGCGGCATCAAGGGCGGGCAGGTGGTCGGCGTATCCGACGAGACGGCCAGCAAGGTCGTATCCCGCCCCGTGTCGCCCCAGGACTTCCTGGGCAGCATCTACGCCTGCTGCGGCATCGACCCCGACGGGCCGCTTCCCAACTCGCAGGGCAAGAAGATGAGGCTCCTGCCCCCGCAGTCCTCGGCGGGACGTCTCCGCGAACTCTACACCGAAAGCGCATGAGGTGGCCGATGAAGCGATCCCTTTGCGGTCTTCTCCTTCTGGCGGGCGTCCCGCTCGCCTCCCCTGCGGATCCCTACGTGGGATACATCTACCCGTCCAGCATCCAGGCTGGCACTACCAACCGGCTCGTCATCGGGGGACAGGCTCTGGGCGGCGCGCAGAACTTCCACTTCACGAAGAGCGGCATACGCGTCCTGAACATCGACCGCGTGCCAGGCTTTCCCCCGCCGGTCGCGCCGCAGCGCCGCCATCTTGTGAAATGGCTCGACGGCATCGCCGCAGGCAACCGCGCCGAACCGCAGCTCCCGATCGACCCGCACCTTGACGAATGGCGGAGCAACGAATGGTGGTCCCACCTCGACCGGCTTGACCTCGGGCAGCTCACCATCGTCGAACACGACCTCTACACCCCGAGAAATGCGCTGCAGGCCACACCCTCCCTGCGGCAGATGGTGCTCGTGACCGTGGCGGCCGACGCCGACGCGCAGCCCGGCTGGCGCTCGCTCGTCGCCTACGGCTGGGGCGGAATCTCCGCTCCGCGTCCGTTCGAGGTCACAGCCGCCAAGCATACCGAGGAGCCGCTCTACGTGCCGCCGCACCGCAAGCAGCCCGACATCGCGCTGGCAGACGTCCGCACGAGGGACGCCGTCCTCGACGGACAGATCCTGCCCGGCTCCACCGACACGTTCCGCCTCCTCCTCGCCGCCGGCAAGCGCTACGCGCTGAGGGTGACGGCCCGCGAGCTACAGCCGTACATCGGCGACGCCGTGCCAGGGTTCTTCAATCCCATCCTCACCCTGAAGAACGACAAGGGCTCCATCGTGGCCGTCGCCGACGACGACGAGCGCTTCCGCCCGGATCCCGTCCTCGAATACACGGCCCCGAAGGAAGGCGTCTACTGGCTGGAAATACACGACCTTCTCTACCGCGGCCGCGCCGACTTCGTCTACACGGTGGCCATCGGCGCCGCCAAGAAGCAGCCAAGGCGCGTTGCGGACGGCGTGGTGTCCAAGCCCGGCATGGTTTCCTCCATGAAATTCACCGTGAAGGCGCCCGGCACGCGCGTCCTTGAGGTGACGGCCCGCCGCAGGGGCTCGCCGCTCGATCCCGTCCTCACGCTCCGCAAGGCGGCGGGCGGCCCCGTGCTCGGCTGCTGGGACGACGTGACGAACACAGTGTTCACCGGCACCGTTCCGCAGGGAGAGTGCGATCCCGTCGGCATCTACGACTTCAAGGAGCCCGGCGAATACGTCGCCGAGGTCACGGATCGCACCGGACACGGCGGCGACGACTACGTGTGGTGGCTCAACGTGCGCCGCCCGCGCCCGGACTTCGAGGTGTACTCCACGCGCTCCACGCTTCCGATGGTAAACGGGCAGGGCGTGAAGGTGCGTTTCCGCATCCGCCGCAAGGACGGGTTCGCCGGCAAGGTTACTATCGAGGCCCCGCCGGACATCCGCGCCCAGAACAACGTCGTCACCGCCGAAGTGGACGAGGTCACGTCGTACATGACGTACAGGGGCACCGCAGGCAAGGAAATCCAGCCAGTCAAGATATTCGCCTCCGCCACGATCAACGGCAAGACGGTACGCCATCCCGTGATGCCTTGCGACGAGTACGAGCAGGCGTTCGCCTGGAAGCACCTCGTCCCGGCCGAGGAGTTCCTGTTCCGCGGCTTCCCGCCGTCTAAGAAAGGCGCGAAGGCGTGGTACGAGATGATCAAGCTCCCGCCCAACCACAAGAAGAATCCGGGCAAGTGCCTCAGCTGCCACAACGAGAAGCAGCTCCGCAAGCACCTGTAGGCCTACCCCAAGCCTGGCTAGACGAGGCTCTGGCCTGAATCTACGGCAAGAATCTGCCCGGTGACGGCATCGGCCTCCAGCAGAAACGCGACGGCCGCCGCCACGTCCGCAGGCGTCGGGCGGCGAGGCAGAAGGATGGGGCCGCCCTTCTCGCGGTTGGCGGCATCGACCGGCGGCAGGACCGGCCCAGGGGCGACGCCGTTCACGCGGAGCGCGGGCGCAAGGCTTCGCGCCTGCGCCACCGTGGCCCGCGCAAGCGCCAGCTTGCTGGCGGCATAGGGGCTAGGAGCAAAACTCTTAAGGAAAGAACACGACCGCCCCTCAACGCAAGCAACCTGGCCCTCAACGCAGGCATCATGGCCACTCACCCGCGTATCCAGCAGATTCACGGCGGCGCCGGTGGCGCGCCGCGCCGCGAGGTGCGCCGCCAGCAGCTCGACCAGCCGCACCGGCGCCTCCACGTTCACTGCCCGCATCGCCGCGGCCTCTTCCGGCGGCAGCTCCGCCGCAGTGGAGAAAACCGCCGCGCTGTTGACGACGGCGCGCAAATCAGGCGCCAGTGCCATGGCGGCGGCGAACAGACGCTCCGCCGCTCCCGGCCGCGTGAAATCTGCGCACAGCGGGTTCATGGGATCGCGGGAATGCGCCAGCACGCGCCAGCCGCGCGCGGAGAGCGCCTCGCAGATCGCGAGGCCTATGCGGCGCGCGCCGCCGGTCACTAGCACGCTCCCCTTCATCCTGCCCTACTTCAGCATGAGCGCCGTGAGGAGCTTCGTGAAGCGCCCCGGATCGGGAATCGCCGAGCCCTCGGCGATGAGCGCCTGGTCGTAGAGCAGCTCCACGGCGTCCTTCAGCTCGTCGCCCGACAGGCCCTTCATCTTCGCGACGAGCGGGTGCGCGGCGTTGATCTCGAGTGTGCGCTTCTCGTGCGGCACGTCCTGCTTCATCGCGCGGAGCATCCGCTCCATCGACGCGCTGAGAGCGTTCGCCCCAGCCACCAGGCAGCAGGGAGAGTCCGCAAGGCGCGTGGAGACGCGCACGTCGGCCACCTGGTCCTTCAGCTGCTCCTTGACGGCGTCGAGGAACGGCTTGAGGTCGGCGGACGCCTTCTCGTTCGCCTCCTTCTCGGCCTTCTGCTCGTCCTCGCTGCCGAACTGCACGTCGCCCTTGGCGATGTCAACGAGCTTCTTGCCCTCGTACTCGCGGAAGGAGTCCACCAGCCACTCGTCCACCGGATCGACGAAGAACAGCACGTCGCAGCCGTGCTTGAGCGCCTGCTCGATCTGCGGCGAGTGGCGCGCCTCCTCGATCCGCTCGGCGGCGAGGTAGTAGATGTCCTTCTGGTCCTTTGGCATCGCCTTCACGTAGTCGTCGAGGGATATCATCTTGCCCTCTTCCGTCTTCGCGCTCGGGTAGAGCGCGAGCTTCTTGATGCGGTCGGCGTTCTCCCAGTCGGTGTGGATGCCCTCCTTGACGATGCGCCCGAAGGCGTCGTAGAACTCCTTGTACTTGTCGGCCTTCTTGTCCTTCATCTCCTGGAGCGTGGAAAGTATCTTGGACGTGACGGCCTGCTTGATCTTGCGGATCACGGCGTCGTCCTGCAGCATCTCGCGGCTGACGTTGAGCGGCAGGTCGGAGGAATCCACCACTCCCTTCGCAAAGCGCAGGTACTCGGGGAGGAGCATCTCGAAGTCGTTGCCGATGAAGACGTTGCGCACGTAGAGGGAGAGGCCGCGCTTCGTCTGCGGCATGTAGATGTCCATCCCGGCCTTCTTCGGCAGGAAGAGGAGCGCCTTGAACTCCACCTGCCCCTCGCCGGAGAAGTGGATCGTCTCAAGCGGCTCCTCGTAGTCGTGCGTGAGGTGCTTGTAGAACTCCGTGTACTCCTCGGGCTTGACGTCCTTCCTAGGGCGCTTCCAGAGCGCGACCATCGTGTTGAGGGGCTTGGGTTCCTTCTTCTCCTCTTCCTTCTTGTCGTCGTCCTTCTTCTCGGGCAGCCCCTTGAAGTAGATCGGGTAGGCGATGAAGTCGGAATACTGCTTCACCAGCTCGCCGATGCGCCACTCGTCGAGGTACTCCTCGAACTCGGGACGCAGGTGGAGCATCACGCTCGTGCCGTAGGCGTCGCGCGCGCCGTCCTCCACCGTGTACGAGCCCGCGCCGTCGCTCTCCCACTGGTAGGCGGCGTCCTCGCCGCGCTTCTTGGAGACGACGCGAACCTTGTCCGCCACCATGAACGCGGCGTAGAAGCCCACGCCGAACTGGCCGATCAGCTCGGGAAGGTTGGTGCCGCCCTTCTCCTTCAGTGCCGCGCGGAACGCCTTCGTGCCGGAGGACGCGATCACGCCGAGGTTCTTCTCCAGCTCGTCGGCGTTCATGCCAGAGCCGTTGTCGGAGACCATGAGCGTCTTGGAGTCCTTGTCGGCCACGATGTCGATCTGCCAGGTCGGGTTGTCGGCCACCAGTTCCGGCTGGGTGAGGCCCTGGTACTTGGCGCGGTCGATGGCGTCGGAGGCGTTGGACAGCAGTTCTCGCAGGAATATCTCCTTCTTCGAGTAGAGCGAGTTTACGACGAGATCGAGCATCTCCTTGATCTCGGCCTTGAACAGGTGATTCTTCTTTTCCATGATCGTTCCTTCCGTTCTTCGTAAAAGAAAAGGCCGTGTTTCCACGGCTTTCCCTTGTTCAATTGGTAGCGGGGGCTGGATTTGAACCAACGACCTTCAGGTTATGAGCCTGACGAGCTACCAGGCTGCTCCACCCCGCAATCTGGTGCCTTCCGAATGGCGGGCCTGACAGGAGTCGAACCTACAACCCTCAGATTCGTAGTCTGATGCTCTATCCAGTTGAGCTACAGGCCCTAATCGGAAAACGGCGGATAGTATACCACAGGCCGCCGTCCGCCGCAAGGGGGTAAAATCACTTTTTTATCGCGCCGTCAGACGATCAACATGCAGTCGCCGTAGGAGAAAAAGCGGTATTCGGCGCGGACTGCCAGCGCGTACGCGCAGAGGATCCGCTCGCGCCCCGCAAGCGCGCTCACCATCATGAGGAGCGTGGACTGCGGCAGGTGGAAGTTCGTGAGCATCGCGTCCGTAGCCGCGAACTTGTACGGCGGGTAGATGAAGATGTTCGACGCCCCGCATCCCGCCACCACCTCGCCGCCATGCGCGGCGGCCACGGTCTCGAGCGTGCGCACGGTCGTGGAGCCCACGCAGACGATCCTTCCGCCGCACGCGCGGCAGGCTCGGATGGCCTCCGCCGTCTCCGGCGGCACCGTGAACGCCTCGAAGTCCATGTGGTGGTCCTCGATCTCCGTGGTCTTCACCGGACGGAACGTGCCCGGCCCCACGTGGAGCGTCACCGCCGCGCGCTTCACGCCCTTCGCATCCAGGGCGGCGAATATCTCCGGCGTGAAGTGGAGCCCGGCCGTCGGCGCCGCCACGGATCCCGTCACGCGCGCGTAGATCGTCTGGTAGCGCTCCCTGTCGAACGCCTCCTCTTCGGGAGTGCCGTCGCGATGCACGTACGGAGGCACGGGAGTGTGCCCGAACTCGTCCAGCAGCTCCATCAGCGGACGTTCCGAGCGGAACGTGCAGCGCCACATGCCGCCATCCAGCTTCTGCACGAGCTCCACAGCCAGCTCGCGCCTCGGACCGAACACGGCCACCTGACCTTCCCTGCTCGGCCTCCCCGATCCGATCATGCACGACCACGTCACCTGGTAGGTCGCGGCGTCCCCGGCGCGCCGCCCCCCCTCCGCGTCCAGCGCGTCCGCGTCCGTCGCCGGCGCCACCATCAGCACCTCCACCGCGCCCGGCGAGTCGCTCCACGTGCCGAGCAGGCGGGCCGGGAAGACCTTCGTGTCGTTGACGACCAGCAGGTCGTTCTCGTTCAGGTACTCCACGATGTCCGCGATATGCCGGTGCTCGATCACGCCCGTGTCGCGGTGCAGCACCATCATGCGGTCCGTTCCGCGCTTCTCCACGGGACGCTGCGCGATCAGGCGCACAGGCAGCGGATACCAGAATTGCCTTGTCTTCATCTTGAAATCCTCACGATCCTGCCGGCCCGCGGCACAACGCCTCCGGACCGAAGCTCTCGGGCAGGAGCTGGTCGAGCGGATAGACCTTGTAATCGCTCGTAGACCGCGCGACCACCACGCGGAACTCCTCCGGGTCGCAGAACTCGCGCATCGTCTGCCGGCAGATCCCGCACGGCGCGCAGTAGCCGTCCACGGCGCCGTCCCTGCCGCCGCATATTGCTATCGCGGCCAGCCTTCGCTCGCCGCTCGCCACCGCGTGCGCGATCGCGTTCCTCTCCGCGCATATCCCGGCGGGATAGGATGCGTTCTCCACGTTGGCGCCGCCGTACATCCTGCCCGATTCCGCCAGTACCGCCGCGCCCACCTGGAACCGCGAATATGGCGCGTACGCGCGCGGCACCATCTCCAGCGCGAGCGCGACAAGCCGCCCGATGGTCTCGTTATCCATTGCCTTCTCCTGTAAAAGCGTCCCGAATCGCAACCTCCGGATCGTCCGTCCGTCTCGCCGTCTTGACGAGGAACCCGCCCGGATGGCAGAATGCCGCGTAGGGCTTCCCCGCGCAGCGCGTGAAGTCCAGGCGCGGGTCGTCGTTGCACCGCAGGATCGTCAGCCCCTCGCCACGGTTGTCCTTGCTGATGATGCAGGCGGGGCGGTTGAGGCGTATCCAAGTGTCCGAGCAGCGCGATATCTCCTCCGTGGCGCACGCCGTGAAGTCCGCCGCCGGCAGGCCGCACACCGTCAGCGGCACGACCTTCCCGCAGAGCGACGCCCACGAGCGGCGCGTGAGATTGAGCCCGTTAGCCAGCGTGAGCGTGATCTTCTGCCGGAAGCTGGGGTCGTCGGCAAAGCGGCGGATCACGAAGTCGGAGAGCGGGTTCGCCACCAGGCCCTCCAGCTTGTCCCATGTCGTGCCCATCGCCGCCGCCAGGGCGAACGGCCCGGCGACATCGAGAAGGTTCCACGTCGCGTACCACGGGAACAGCTTGGCGAGCTCTTCATCCGCTCCCAGCCATTCAGAGAAGAGCTTGAACGCGCACTTCGGCTCCGCCGTGCGCGGGCGCTGGTGATGGTCGAAGTCGAGATGATCCGGATCGTGCACGCCGCCGACGTCCAGCACGAGGACGTTCAGCGCCTCCAGCTCGCCGGGCTTCGGGTTGCGGCGCTCGATCGTCGCGTCGTGCGGCACGCCCAGGGCGAATGCGATGGCGCAGGCCATGATGTCGTCCATGTGCGGCAGGCCGCCGTGCGTCACGATGCGACGCACCTTGCCGAGCATCCGGAGCTTGCTGTCGTCGATCTTCGTCATTTCTGAAGGTTCTCCTTGAACCAGGCGAGAGCGCCGTCGTGGTCGGCGAACGCGCCGTCCAGCTGCGCCTCGAAGCAGGCGTCCAGCCACTTGCCGAACTGCGGCGACGGCTTGTAGCCGAGCGCTATGAGGTCGCGCCCCATCAAGATCGGCTTCGGCGCCTCTGCGGCGATGCGCAGGCGTTCCGCCGCCTCGCCGAGCCACTTGAGGTCCTCGCCGCAGGAGGTGCCGCCGGCCTTCTCTGGCGGACGCCCCTCGTCGTCCGCGCGCGCCACGCGCAGGAGGCGGTCTATGCGCGTCACTTTCATCGCGAGACGCCGGATCGCGGCGTCGCCCGCGTGCGCGCGCCAGAGCGCGAACGGCTGCATGTGGCATTGGACGAGCGGAGGCACCTCGCGCAGGATGCGCTCCTCGTTCGTGAGACGACGCAGAAAGGAAAGCGTGGGGGCGACGCCCGCCTCGTCGTGCCCCAGGCTACGGATGTGTCCTGAACGCGGGTCGAGCGCCGTCGTGGCGGGCTTGCCGAAGTCGTGGCAGAGCACCGCTAGGCCCACGATCAGGTCCTCGTCGGTCTCGCCCGTCCGTCGCCGCGCAAAAGCGTCGAGGCACATGCAGGTATGGTTCCACACGTCTCCTTCGGGATGCCACTTGGGGTCCTGCTTGCAGCCGATGAGCCGCTGGAGCTCGGGGAAGTAGCGCGTCCAGCCCGTCGCGCGCAGGAAGGCGAGTCCGCGCGCGATCTGGCTGCCCTTCGTGAGCAGCTTGGCCCATTCCTCGAAGAGGCGTTCGGGCGGCAGGTCCTCCATCGTGACCGCGCGGCACAGCTCGATCGTCTCCGGCGCGGGATGGAGGTCGAAGCGGGCGATGAACTGCATGCCGCGCAGGACGCGAAGCGGGTCCTCCACGAACTTCGGCGAGACGTGGCGCAGCGTGCGCGACGCCAAATCCGCGCGGCCGCCGTAGGGATCCTCGAACGCGCCAGCGAGCGGGTCGTAGTACATGGCGTTGACGGTGAAGTCGCGCCGGCTCGCCGCCTCGGGGACGGAGAGGTTGGGATCGGAGTCGATGAGAAAACCCTTGTGCCCGATGCCGCGCTTCGACTCGCGCCGGGGAATGGAGACGTCGATGTCGAAATGGTGGAGCTTCAAGACGCCGAACGAGACGCCGCAGGGATCGAACGCGAACTTCTCGCCGAGTATCTTCTGCAGGCGCTCGGGGTCTATGCCGAACACCTCGATGTCCACGTCCTTGACGCCCTTCGCGCCCATCAGCAAATCGCGCACGGCCCCGCCCACCATCAAGGCGCGCCCGCCGGCCTCCTTCACGAGGCCGGCGACCGCCATGACGGCGTCCAGCAGGTCAGGCCTGATCGCCTTGAAATCGAGCGTCTCTTCCATTTCCTTTGATTCTCCTCCGTGCGCGGCCTCCGCTTGCCAAGGGCGAAGGCTCGCCGCGCCCGGTCGCCCGCGTGAAGCTACTTCGAGTTCTGGCGGAGCCATGCCTGGGCGTTGCGGTCGCCGCGCGCGGCGCGCGAGCGAATCTTCCACTCGGTCGCGAGGTTCTCGTCCGCGGGGACGCCGGTCCCACGGGAGTAGCAGGTGGAGATGTTGTCCATCGCGGGAGGATATCCGAGGTTGGCCGCGCGGATGAACTGCTGGAACGCCTTGCGGTGGTTCTCCCGCACGCCCTCCCCGCGCCATAGCGCCACGCCGTAGGCGTCAATCGCCTCTATGCAGCCGTGGTCTCCCGCGATGCGGAACAGCTCCGCGGCCTTCTTCAGGTCCTGCGGCACGCCTTCGCCGCGCTGGAGCGCGAGGCCGTAGTTGAACTGGCCGTACGGGTTCTCGGTGGCGGCGGACTTCGCGAACCACCTGGCGGCCATCTCGAGGTCCTTCTCCACCACTCGCCCCTCGCGGAAGAACCAGCCGACGTTGTTGATCGCCTCGGGATGGCCCTTCTCCGCCGCCGCGCGGAAGCAGTTGAACGCGCTCTGCTCGTCCTGCGGCGTGCCGTATCCGCGCGCATGGCACGTGCCCAGGTTGTACAGCCCGTTGGCGTCGCCCTCGGCCGCGGCCGCCTTGAAGTAGTCGTACGCGAGCCCCATCACCCGCCTTTGCTCGTTCGTGGACACGCCGTCGTCCATCGAATGCTCCAGCAAGAACGCGCCCCACGCGTTCCGCGCCTGGACGTTGCCCGCGTCCGCGGCGCGATGCAGCAGGTTGGTGTCGCCTGATTCGAGAGAGAGGAGGTACCATGCCATCGAGTTGTTCTTCTCGAGCGCCAGCCGCTTTATCTTGGCCCGGCAGCCGTCAAGGTACTTCTTGCGCGTGGCGTCGTCCATCCTGGCCGCCTTGGGAGCGTCCCTCTCGCGAGAGACGAGCGCCAGCACGAACCCGTACACCGGGCTGCCCGACGTGGCCTTCTCCGCCACCTCCTCCGCCGCCGCAGCGTACTCGGTGCGCGAGCCGGACGCGCGCGAGTTCAGGAGGCGCATGATCGCGTTGGCCGGATCGGCCTGCGCGGCCCATCCCGCCAGAAGAGCCGTCGCTAAGACACATGTACGAAAAACGAACTTGCCCATGTCCCACCTCATCTGTAACGCTCGCGCGGCGAGAGCATCGCCGACGACACCGGCATCGCGGCGCCGACGATTGGCGTCCCGCGGTTGCGCCAGTTCTTCCGCCGCGCGCAGACAGTCAGCGTCCGCCCCGCCGTTCCGAACCTCCACCATGGCGGGCGCTTGAGCCCGACCACGTCAAACCCGTCGCGCAGCAGCTCGTACACCGCGCGCTGCGTCCATCCCGCGCCGTCTCCGGACGCCTCCTCCACCGTGAAATACAGGCACCCCCCGCCCTGCAGGATGCGGTGCGCCTCCCTGATCAGCGTCCCGAGCCGCTCGCGCGGCTGCGAGAGCATCGCCGACGACAGCAGGACGACGTCGAACTGGTGGTCCTCGAACGGCAGCTCGCCGCCAGCCCCCAGCTGCAGAACCGTCTTTGGATCGAGCGCGGCCACGGCAGCGTCGCGCGCGGCGGCCCCGTCCTCCACCGTCATCCACACGCCGGCGCGCATCTGGCGCAGCGACTGCGAGAACGCCGGGTTCGCGAAGCCGATGTCCGCCCCGGCCCTCACGCCCTCTGCACGCGCCGCCAGCGCGGCCGCCGTTTTCCTGTCCATCCTACAGGCCAATCGATACCTCTTCCCGCGTGGCAAGGTCTTTCATCTTCGCCGTCCCGGCCGCCACGTCGTCCGGCCCAAGGAACACGGCCTTCGCGCACGACGACGCGCCTGCCCGCGCGAAGAACTGCTTCGGCTTCGCCTTTCGCAGCGCGAGGTTCACGTCCTCGCCCGCCGCGCGCAGCTTGGCCGCGAGCGCGAGGGCGGCGTCGCGCTGCTCCGGGAACATCCAGCCCACGTACACGCCCTTCTTCGGCGCGGCAGCGTCCGCGCCCAGGCGCGCCTTCAGGAGTTCCGTCACCACCACGTCGCCGAACCCGAGTCCGACCGCCGTAGCGGGGTCGCCGCCAATGGTCGTGAGAAGGTTGTCGTAGCGCCCGCCGCCGAAGATGGCGCGGAACTCGCGCTGCGCGTCGAAGCACTCGAACACGATGCCGGTGTAGTAGCTGAGGCCGCGTATCACCGAGATGTCGAACTCCAGGCACTTGCCGAACCCGGCGATGTCCGCCAGCCGGAAGAGCTCCTGGAGGTTGGCCTTCGCGGGGCCGTCGGGCAGCTCGTCGAGCGACTTCAGGTTAAGGATCTCGAACGTCTTGGCGACGCCGGCGTCGTCCACGCCGCCGTCCTTCAGCATCGCGGCGATCTCCTCGTCCGGCATCTTGCCGCGCTTGTCCAGGGCGAGGAACACCTGCGCGTGCTTCTCGGCGGGTATGCCGCTCGCGGCGAGCAGCTCCGAAAGCAGGGCGCGGTTAGAGACGTGCACCTTGAAGTCGGCGTCAGAAAGCCCCATGCGGCGCAGGGCGTCGCAGGCGGCGCCGAGCACCTCGACCTCGGCGAGCACGCTCTCCTCGCCCACGATGTCTAGGTTCCACTGGTAGTGCTCGCGCTTGCGGCCCTTCGTCATGCGCTCGTAGCGGAAGCACTGCGCGATCGTGGTCCACTTGATCGGGAACGGCAGGGAACCCTGCCGCTGCGCCACCATGCGCGCGAGCGTGGGCGTCATCTCGGCCCTGAGCGCGATGTGCCGCTCGCTCTTGTCGAAGAAATGGTATATCTGGTCGCCGACCTCCTCGCCGGCCTTGCGCGCCAGGAGCTCGTAGCTCTCCACGACGCACGCGTCGTAAGGCTCGAAGCCCGCAGCCGCCCCTGCGGCGCGGAACGCGTCGAACACCTTGTTTCGCCACACCATGTCTTCGGGATAGAAGTCCCTCATCCCGCGCGGCGGCTCGAATGATATCTGTCCTGCCATCTCTCTGCTGTCTCTCTCTATTGGCTCTTAGGGCTTCTATTCTACCACATTCCCGCCGTTCATGCCACACCCCGGGCGTACGGCGTCGCGGGAAAAAAGGCGGTCGGCCATCTCGAAATCCTCGGCGGCCGGCCAGGAGGTGACGTTGCGCAGGATGATGAGGATATCTCCCGTCGCCCGGTCCCGGCACAGGAACGACTCGCCTCCGTAGATCATGCCGAAGCGGTAGTCGATGGTCCGCCCGGATCGCAGTTTCCTGACGCACAGGCTGCCGAGGTTGAGGTGGCCGCTGCGCGACAGGAACCTTGCGCAATCGGCGGCGGACGACCACAGCCCGCCCATGCCCAGCAGCGCAGGCCCGAGCGGATGCGCCTCCACCGGACTGCCCCTTCTGGCCAGCCACGGCAGCTTGCCAGCCGACGGAAGCGCGCGGCGGGCCAACTGTTCCTGGTCCAGCGCGAACGCCGTGTCGCGCAGACCAAGCGGCGTCGTCACCTCTTCGCGCAGGATCGCGTCCACGCCCTTTCCCGTGGCATCTTCAACCGCCGCGACGAGCAGAGCGAAACCAACGTTGGAATACTGCGGCTCGCGCTCCGCGAGAAATCTCCGCGTCCTCGCGAAGTTGCAGGCCTCGGCGAAATCCTCACGCCCGTCGAACGCCGCGTAGATGTGCGTGCCGATCAACCCGCACATCAGCGCGCGATGCCACGCGAGCGGGTTCCACGGATTGAGGAAGTCCATCGGCAACCCGGATCTG
>Ga0310697_10003690_pt1 | contig 15384 bp, 12 predicted proteins | sample 172DNAGHGlowgp2_FD_203883 | JGI IMG/M metagenome (GOLD analysis project Ga0310697, IMG submission 203883) | Sheep rumen microbial communities from Palmerston North, Manawatu-Wanganui, New Zealand - 1728 DNA GHGlow gp2 (v2) (version 2) | ecosystem: Host-associated > Mammals > Digestive system >... | reverse complement strand
CCTGATCACCTATATGCGTACCGACTCCCTGCGTCTGAGCGAGGAAGCCCTCGCCGCGGCAAGGGACTATATCACCGACCACTACGGCCCGGAGTATTACCCGGGAAAACCCCGGCGCTTCAAGACCAAGGCCGGCGCGCAGGACGCGCACGAGGCAATCCGCCCCACGGATGTCACGCTCACGCCCGAGCTTGTGCGCAAGGATCTGACCCAGGAGCAGTACCGGCTCTACCGCCTGATCTGGGGCCGCTTTACCGCCTGCCAGATGGCAAACGCAGTCTATGACAACGTGGCGGTGGATATCCGCGCGGCGGACTATTCCTTCCGCGCCAATTACTCCGAACTCAAGTTCAAGGGCTATACCGCTGTCTATGAGGAATCGAAGGACGAGGAGTCCAGTGAGCTTGCAAACCCCCTCCCCAGTCTCAGCGAGGGGCAGCGCCTGAACCTTGAAAAGCTCATGAGTGAGCAGCAGTTTACCCAGCCGCCCGCCCGTTATACTGAGGCTACCCTTATCCGCGCGATGGAGGAAAAGGGCATCGGCCGCCCGTCGACCTACGCGCCCACAATTTCCGCCATCACGGCGCGCGATTACGTCATCAAAGAGGGCAAGTACCTCAAGCCCACCCCGCTCGGCCAGGTGGTCACGGGGCTTATGAAGGAGCGCTTTGCCGACATCGTCGATCTCAAGTTCACCAACCAGATGGAGGAGGAGCTTGACGAGATCGAAAATGGCAAGGTCGAGTGGCGCGACGTACTCAAAAACTTCTACGGCGACTTCAGCCGCGAGATGCAGGAGGCTGAGACCGCCCTGGAGGGTGTGCGCCTCAAGGTGCCCGATGTGCTGAGCGACGAATACTGCGATGTCTGCGGGCGGCAGATGGTGGTCAAGAAGGGCAGATTCGGCTACTTCCTGGCCTGCCCCGGCTTCCCGGAGTGCACCTTCACCAAGCCCATTGTCATCGAGATGCCCGGCAAGTGCCCCAAGTGCGGCGGGCGCATCCTCAAGCGCACCAGCAAGAAGGGCTATGTCTTCTACGCCTGTGAGCGCGGCACCGACTGCGGCTTCATCACCTGGGACGTGCCCACCAAGGATTACTGCCCCATCTGCGGCAAGACCATGTTCAAGCACAGCGGCAGGGGACCGCTCAAGTCCTTCTGCATCAATGAGGCCTGCCCGAACTTCGTGCCCGAGGACAAGCGGACTTACAAGAAAAAAACGCCCGAAGAAAAGGCCGAGGCAGAGGCAAAGAAAGCCGAGAAGAAGGCTGCCGCCGAGGAAAAGAAGGCTGCCGCCGCAGCCGCAAAGACCGCGGAAAAAGCGGCAAAGACAGCCGAAAAGAAGACCACGGCAAAAAAGGCCGCCGCAAAGACAACGGCGAAGAAAACCGCAGCGACAAAGAAGACCGCAACAAAGACCACGGAGAAGAAAACCACCACCCGCAAGACCGCCGCAAAAAAGACGGCGGAGGCGGAGGAATAAGCCATGAAGCAGATTACCGTACTGGGCGCGGGCCTGGCGGGCAGCGAATGCGTCTGGCAGCTTGCAAGGCGCGGCATTCACGTCCGCCTGGTGGAGATGAAGCCGGGGAAAATGACCCCGGCCCACTCCTCTCCGTATTTTGGGGAGCTGGTCTGCTCCAACTCCCTGAGAAGCGACGAGCTTTCCAACGCCGTCGGCCTTCTGAAGGCTGAGATGCGCGCCATGGACTCTCTCATCATGGAGAGCGCCGACCTCAACCGCGTGGCGGCGGGCGGCGCGCTGGCCGTTGACCGTGTGGGCTTCTCCAAATACATCACCGAAAAGCTGAGCGCGCAGGCGAATGTGGAGATCGTCTCCGCCGAGGCGACCGAGATCCCGGACGGGGAAGTGGTCATCGCCACCGGCCCCCTCTCGAGTGACGCCATCGCGGAAAAGATCGCGGCGCTCTGTCCGGACAGCGACCTGCATTTTTACGACGCGGTTGCCCCCATCGTCACGCTGGAGAGCGTGGACATGGACAGCGCCTTTTTCGCCTCCCGCTACAACAAGGGGACGGCGGATTATGTAAACTGCCCGATGGACAAGGACGAGTATCTGGCCTTTGTAAAAGAGCTGGTTTCCGCCAAGGAGGCGGAGGTTCACGGCTTTGACGACGGCGGCGTCTTTGAAGGCTGCATGCCGGTCGAGGTCATGGCAAGGCGCGGGGTGGACACTCTGCGCTACGGGCCGTTAAAGCCTGTTGGCCTGGTCGACCCCCGCACGGGAAAGGCCAACTATGCCGTGGTGCAGCTTCGGCGCGACAATGCCGACGGCACCATCTACAACCTGGTGGGCTTCCAGACCCACCTCACCTGGGGCGAGCAGAAACGGGTCTTTTCCATGATCCCAGCGCTGCGAAACGCGGAATTCGTGCGCTACGGCGTCATGCACCGCAACACCTATCTCAACAGCCCCGGGCTGTTGGACCGCTATTACCGCCTGAAATCCGATCCGCGCATCAGCTTTGCCGGACAGATGACCGGGGTGGAGGGCTATGTGGAGTCCGCCGCCTCCGGCATGCTGGTGGGCATTGAGTCGGCGGCGCGGCTTCTGGGACTGGAGCCGGTGGATTTCCCGCAGGAGACCGCCATCGGCGCCCTGGGGCTTTACATCTCCGGCGGCAGCGTCGGGGACTTCCAGCCCATGAACATCAATTTCGGCATCATCAAGCCCCTGGACTATCGGGTGAAGGGAAAGAGAAACAAGAACGCGGAGATCTCAAAGCGTTCCCTGGAGATCATAGAGGGCCTGAAGGAGAAGGAGGTATTCCACGTTGAGGATCATCATTGACGCCATGGGCGGCGACAACGCGCCCGGTGAAATCGTAAAGGGCGCGGTGCGCGCAAAGAAGGAGCTCGGCGTTGAGATCGTGCTGGTCGGGCGCGAGGAGGAAGTCAGGGCCTGCCTTGAAAAGGAGGGCTGCACGGACATCGAAATCGTGGACGCCCGCGAGGTGGTGACCATGGAGGACGACCCAAGCACCGCCACCCGCCGCAAGAAGGATTCCTCCATGACCGTGGCGCTGAACCTGCTGCGTGACGGCAAGGGTGACGCGGTGGTCTCCGCCGGCTCGACCGGCGCGCTGCTGACCGGCGCGACACTGATCGTCAAGCGCATCAAGGGCATCCGCCGCGCGGCCATGGCCCCGGTGCTGCCCGCGGGCGAGCACGGCATCATGCTCATTGACTGCGGCGCGAATGTGGAGTGCACCCCCGAATACCTGCTGCAATTTGCCTATATGGGCAGCTTTTACGCCAAGAAAATGATGGGCTGCGCAAATCCCCGCGTCGGCCTTCTGAACGTCGGCACCGAGGACACCAAGGGCGGCGAGCTTCAGCACCAGGCCTTTGCCCTTTTGAAGCAGGCCGGGGACGAGGGGCGCATCAACTTTGTCGGCAACGTGGAGGGCACCGGCGTCTTTGCGGATGCGGCGGATGTCGTCGTGACCGACGGCTTCACCGGCAACGTCCTGCTCAAGGCTACCGAGGGAACCATCAAATATATGATGAAGTCGCTCAAGGGCGTGTTTTATAAGAGCCCCAAGAACAAGCTGGCCGCGCTGGTGCTCAAAAAAGACCTCGCCGCCATGAAGAAGTCCATGGATGTCAACGAGGTGGGCGGCACGGCCTTCATCGGTATCTCCAAGCCCGTCATCAAGGCCCACGGCTCCTCCAACGCGGCAAGCCTCTTCTCCGCCGTGCGCCAGGCCATCGCCTTTGTGAACGCGGGCGTGGTGGAGGATATCGAGAACAACATTGAATACATGAAGCTGAAAGCGGAGAACTGATGGACAAGCTGGAAGAAAAAATCGGATATCAATTTCATGATCGGAGCCTGCTCGTCACCGCGCTGACCCACAGCTCCTATGCCAACGAAAAGCACGGCGAGGCCCAGAGCTATGAGCGCCTGGAATTTCTGGGCGACTCCATCCTCGGCCTTGTGACGGCGGAGTTCCTCTATAAGCATGAGCCGAGCCTGCCCGAGGGACGGATGACCCGCCTGCGGGCCGAGCTGGTGTGCGAAACAAGTTTACATAAAACTGCTCTCACTCTCGGCCTCGGCAGCTATATGCGCCTCGGCAAGGGGGAGGAGCACACCGGCGGACGGGAGCGTCCCTCCATCCTTGCGGATATGGTGGAGGCGATCATCGCCGCCCTCTATCTGGATTCCGGCATGGCTGAGGCGCGGCGCTTCATCATGGCGCGCGTGCTCAACGATGTCCAGTTCGGCGACAGCCACCGCGGCGGGGACTACAAGACCCAGCTGCAGGAGGTCGTGCAGCGCAAGAGCAATCAGGTCATCGCCTATCGCCAGGTGGGTGAGACCGGCCCTGACCACGACAAGATCTTCACCTTTGAGGTGCTGATAAACGGCGTGGTCTCCGGCCGGGGCAGCGGCAAAACCAAGAAGGAGGCCGAGCAGATGGCCGCCTGCAAGGCGTTGGAGAGCTATCGGGAATGAGCGCCCGGGCGTATATCCTGCCGGTTTTTGTGCCGCACCTGGGCTGTCCCCATGCCTGCGTGTTCTGCAACCAGCGCCGCATCTCCGGCGCGGAGAGACCCGCCACAGCCGGGGACGTGAAAAACAGCATAACGAGAGCAGCCGCCTTCCTCCCCAAAGGAGGAAAGCGGCAACTGGCGTTTTATGGGGGCAGCTTCACCGCCATCCCTGCCCCGGAGCAGGAGGCGCTGCTGGGCGCGGCGAAGGCGGCGCTTGACCGGGGGGAGATCGACGCGATCCGCCTCTCCACCCGGCCCGACGCGATTGACGGCGCGGTGCTTGACCGCCTGAAACGCTATGGGGTCGAGACTGTGGAGCTCGGCGCCCAGTCCATGGACGACGCGGTTCTGCGTCTCTCCGGGCGCGGACACACGGCGGCGGACGTGGAGACAGCGTCAAGGCTTATCAAGGCCACGGGCTTTCGGCTCATTTTGCAGATGATGACGGGCCTGCCCGGGGCGTCGGACGAGTCGGACACAGAGACCGCGCGGCGGCTCATCGCCCTGGAGCCGGACGGCGTGCGCGTCTATCCCACGGTGATCGTGCGGGACACGGCCCTCTATGACATGTGGCGGGCCGGAACGTATCGGGAGCATACGGTGGAGGACGCGGTGCGCGTCTGCGCGCGGATCGTGCCGCTCTTTGACGCGGCGGGAATCCCTGTGATCCGCCTCGGCCTCAATCCGACCGAAGAACTCTCGGGCGGCGCGGCGGCGGGCGGGGCCTATCACCCGGCGCTGGGGGAGCTGATCAAAAGCCGCATCCTGCTGGATAAGGCGCGGGCGTTGCTGGATGGGATTGCGCCAGGCAGCCGCGTCACAATCGCGGTGGGGAAGGGAAAAGCCTCCCAGATGGCGGGCCAGCACCGGGATAATCTCCGCCGACTGACGGAGGAATTCCAGCTTGCGGAGCTGAAAATCCGTGAAAAAACCGAAGCGGACGGGGAAATCACGCTGGTTTGAAAGACAGAAAAAACGTCCCTGCTGCCCATAAAGCAGGGACGTTGCGTTATCAAGTTCAGGCGGCTGTCATGTAATCTACAACCATCAGCTGCTGTGTCAGCTTTTTTGCGCTTGCGATGATCTGCTCGATCTGTTCTACCACGTCGCCGGTGTAGAGAATCTCATCACATTCTGTGCATTTATAACAGGGAATGTTGCGAATTACCAGCAAGCAGCCGTTTTCCAGCTCAATGGCTTCGGTATTCCGACTCTCGTAAGCCTCACGGCCGCATTTCAGACATTTCATCAGTGAACCCTCCTTGTCCGCATGTCCGGCTCCCATTCCTTTTCGCTGGGATAATACGCTGTTATCAAATAAATATGCCCCTCATTGAGACTGACAACAACATGCAGCAACCTTCCGGAATTCGCAAGTCCCAGAATCAGACAGCTCAACGGGAAGTCCTCCGGATATTGCTCGATTATTTCTCCCTGTGCTACTGTGTCCATGACATCCCGCAGACGTATACCGCGCTCAGCCATTCGACGGCGGCTGTGCATTGTGATGACATAATTATCAGCGGAGTTTAGCTGCCGAAAAAGATCAAGCTCCAACATTTCGGTCACATCCTCTTTCATTCTCTATTATAGCCTAAATGCAAAAATGTTCAAGTGCGACAAAGCGACTTTCCCCAAAACCGTAAAAATCACGCTGCTTTCCATTGAAATATGAGCATACTTGGTATATAATAAATCGGTTTTATATTACAAAATAATCGAGGTCACGGATTTGTACTTAAAGGCACTCGAGATTCAGGGCTTCAAGTCCTTCGCGGACAAGACGCGCCTGACCTTTGAAAAAGACATTACCGCCATCGTGGGACCGAACGGCTCCGGCAAATCGAATATCTCCGACGCCATCCTCTGGGTCATGGGCGAGCAGCGCTCCAAGGCCCTACGCGGCAGCAAGATGGAGGACGTTATCTTCGGCGGCACTACCCAGCGCAGCGCCATGGGCTATGCGCAGGTGTCGCTCATCATCGACAACAGCGCCCGCATCTTTGATTCTGACAGCTCGGAGATCATGCTCACCCGCCGTTACTACCGCAGCGGGGAAAGCGAGTACTATATCAACAAAGAGGCCGTGCGCCTCAAGGACATCAACTCTCTTCTCATGGACACCGGCCTCGGCCGGGACGGCTATTCTATCATCGGCCAGGGCCGCATCGCGGAGATCGTCTCCTCCCGCAGCACCGACCGACGCGAGGTCTTTGAAGAGGCCGCGGGTATCTCCCGCTTCCGCTACCGCAAGGAGGAGGCCGAGCGCAAGCTTGAGCGCACGGAGGAAAACCTGCTGCGCATCAATGACAAGATCGAAGAGCTGGAGATGCAGGTCGGGCCGCTTAAAAAGCAGGCCGAGGTCGCAAAGCAGTACCTCCTTCTGCGTGACGAGCTGCGTGTGCAGGAAATCTCCCTCTGGATGGCCTCACTGGACAGGCTGCGCCAGCAGAACGAGGCGGTACAGCAGGAGTTTGACCAGGTGGGGCAGGAGCTGGAAAAGGCCCGCGCCGACCTGGAGGCGCTCTATGCCTCCTCCGAGGGAATCGGGGAGCGCATGCACCGCAAGGACATCGAAACCGAGCAGGCGCGTGAGCGCCTGTCCGCCGCGGAAGGGGAAACGGCAAAGTGTGAATCCCTCACCGCTGTCCTGCGCGCGGACAAGAAGAGCACACAGGAGAGCCTGGAGCGTATGTTGGCCGATATTTCCGAACAGGAAAACCGCGTGCGCGAGGTAAAGAAAAATATCGAACAGGCCGAGGAAAAGCTCAGCGGCCTGGATGAAGAGCTCAAGGGCCTGAACGAGGACAACACCCGCAACAACAACGCCCTGAACGGGGCGCGCATGAAGGTCAGGAGCCGCGAGGAAAACCTGACCGCCCTGAACGAAAAGGTCAACCGCCTGGCGGTGGACGCGCGCACCATGGATTCCCGCATCAAGCTCCTGGACGATATGCAGCGTGACTTTGAGGGCTTTTCCAAGGCCGTCAAGGTCGTCATGCGGGAGTCGGCCCGCGGCAATCTCAAGGGCATCCACTCCCCGGTGGCAAACCTCATCCGCACGGATGACGAATTTGCCCTGGCCCTGGAAACCGCCCTCGGCGCGGCAGCGCAGAACATCGTCACCGACACCATGGCCGACGGGCGCAGCGCCATCGAATACCTCAAGCGCACCGACGGCGGCCGCGCCACCTTCCTGGCTTTGGACACCGTGCGCGGCACCGTCATGAAAAACGCCCCGGACCGGGATCCCGGCTTTGTGGGCATCGCGTCCGAGCTAGTGCAGTGCGATGAACAGTACAGCGGCATCGTGGCGGAGCTGCTGGGCCGCACGGTTGTGGCCGAACGGCTGACCGACGCCATCCGCATTTCCAAGAACAATCAGAACCGCCTGCGCATCGTGACGCTGGACGGGCAGCTCATCAGCCCCGGCGGCGCCATGACCGGCGGCAGCAGCGTGCGCGGCAGCGGCATCCTCTCCCGCGCAAACGAGCTGGAAAAACTGAAAGCGCAGCGGGAGAAAATGCGCGAGGGCGAGAAACGCAGCGCCCAGGAGCTGGAGCGGGCAAAGGCGGATCTTGCCTCCGTGCGCTATCAGCTCGACATGTGCGTGGAGGAGCAGAGCGAGTTAAAGAGTAAAATTTCCTCCCTCGAGGCGGAAAAGCGCGCGACCCTGAGCGGCAGCGCCCAGATGAAGCTGCTGTTGGAAAGCCTCACCGGCGACAGCGCCGAGCGGCAGAAAACCGTGGACGCCTTCCGGGAGCGGATTGCGGACTTCGATGCCCGCATTCTGGAGCGGGAGGAGGAGCTTCGCAAGCTAAAGGAAAAGGCCGACAGCATCCGCAGAGAGATCGCGGATATCAGCAAGAGCAAGCTTGAACTGGAAGGCAAGCGCACCCGGGCCGACAAGGATGCCCAGGCGCGAAACGCCGAGATCCTGGAGCTGGAGCGGCGCTCTGCCCGTATCGAGCAGAAAAAGCTTGCCGCTGATCTGGAGGAAAAGCAGCTTCTGGACAAGCTCTGGGAAAGCTATGAGCTGAGCCATACTGCCGCGCAGGCCGTGCGCCAGCCGGTGGAGAGCATCCCGAAGGCAAGCAAGGCCGTGTCCGAGCTGCGCGGGAAGATCAACGCCCTCGGCACACCGAACCTCGGCGCGATCGAGGAGTTTGAGCGCGTGAATACCCGCTACGAATTTCTCAGCGAGCAGCGCGCCGACGTTGACAAGGCCAAGACGGAGCTGCTGGACATTATCAAGGACATCACCACCCAGATGGAGGCGGTTTTTGTTGAGCGCTTCAAGCAGATCAATGAATGCTTCCACGAGACCTTCCTGGATCTCTTCGGCGGCGGCAAAGCGGAGCTGCGGCTTGAGGACGAGAACGACGTGTTGAACTGCGGCATCGAGATCAAGGTGCAGCCCCCCGGCAAGGCGCTGTCGAACATCAGCCTCATGTCCGGCGGCGAGATGGCCTTCGTTGCCATCGCCCTGTACTTTGCCATTCTCAAGGTGCGGCCCACGCCCTTCTGTGTCATGGACGAGATCGAAGCCGCCCTGGACGACGCGAACGTGAACCGCTACGCAAGCTATATGCGGAAAATGAGCGACAAGACGCAGTTTCTGGTTATCACCCACCGCCGCGGCACCATGGAGGAGGCCGACATGCTCTACGGTGTGACCATGCAGGAAAAAGGCGTCTCCACGGTCATCGAGCTTGACCTTGAGACCGCGCAGAAAACAGTGGAAGTTTGATCAATTGCGAATATGATTCGCAATTGAGGACTCGCGCTTATCGCACGCGCCTTACGAGGGACAAGCCGCGTTTGGTCGGCGCGAGGGCTCGCATAGCTCGCCTCAGTGTGTTTTTGCCGAGGCGAAGCCCCGTCAAAAACGATTTTGATTTCCTCAAGGGTAAAACCTTTTACAGCGCAAATAAGCTGCATCCAAATAAAGTGAAAAGAAACGGAGCGAGTAAAATGGGCTTTTTTGATAAAATCTTTTCCGGTCTGACCAAGACCAGAGTGAAGATGGAGGATCTGGAGGAGATCTTCCAGAACTACCGTCCGGATGACGACGATTTCTTTGACGAGCTGGAAGAGCTGCTGATCATGGCGGACATGGGCGTGGACACGGTGGACAGAGTCGTCACCTCCATGCACTATCTCTGCTTTGACAAGAACATCAAGCGCGGCGACAAGGCGCGCGAGGTTTTGATCGACGAGCTCAAGAAGGAGCTGAACGCGGGCGACAGCGAGCTCAAGCTCGGCACCAGACCCAGCGTGATCCTCATGGTGGGCGTGAACGGCGTCGGCAAGACCACCACCATCGGCAAGCTTGCAGCTCTCCTTAAGTCCCAGGGCAAGAAGGTCCTGCTCTGCGCGGGCGACACCTTCCGTGCCGCCGCAGCCGAGCAGCTGCAGGTCTGGGCCGACCGCGCGGGCGTGGACATCGTCCGCCACGAGGAGGGCAGCGACCCCGCCGCCGTGGTCTATGACGGCATCTGCGCCGGCAAGGCCAGGGGACACGACGTGATCATCATCGACACCGCGGGCCGCCTGCACAACAAGGCAAACCTCATGAGTGAGCTTTCCAAGATGCGCCGCATTATCGACAGGGAGCTCCCCGGCGCGGACGTGGAGACCCTCATGGTGCTCGACGCCACCACCGGCCAGAACGGCCTGATCCAGGCAGAGCAGTTTCTGGAGACCGCCGGTCTCACCGGTATCGTGCTCACCAAGCTCGACGGTACCGCCAAGGGCGGTGTGGTCTTTGCCATTGCAAACCAGCTCAAGCTGCCCGTCAAGTTTGTCGGTGTGGGCGAGGGGATTGACGATCTGATCCCATTCAACCCCAAGGACTACATTGAAGCACTGTTCAAATGAGACACTTGCCTCCCCCAGCCGCGCATGCGGCGTTTGGGGGAGGGGGACCACTTCAGCGTGCTTCTTGCCTCCCCCAGCCGCGCATGCGGCGTTTGTGGGAGAGGAACCGCTTCAGCGTGCTTCTTGCCTCCCCCCAGCCGCGCATGCGGCGTTTGGGGGAGGGGGACCGCTTCAGCGTGCTTCTTGCCTCCCCCAGCCGCGCATGCGGCGTTTGGGGGAGGGGGACCGCTTCAGCGGTGGAAGGGGTTGTACGTAAACGACAGCTCCCTCAAAGAGTGTTTCTATAAGAAAAAGGAGATTATTATGCCAATAACCAGTAAACAGCGGGCACAGCTTCGGGGCTTGGCCATGGCCGAGGATACCATCATCCAGATCGGCAAGGGCGGCATCACCGACAGCGTGGTCGCCTCCGTCGCCGCCGCCCTCAAGGCGCGCGAGCTTGTCAAGGGCAAGGTGCTGGAAAACTCCATGCTCACCGCCCGCGAGGCCTGCGACGCCCTCAGCGAGGCCTGCAAGGCCGAGCAGGTGCAGGTGATCGGCACCAAGTTCGTGCTCTACAAGCGCAACGAGAAGGAACCGAAAATCGAACTGATAAAGGATAAGAAGAAATGAGGATCGCCATTTACGGCGGCAGCTTCAACCCGCCCCATATCGGACACGCCGAAGCCGCCCGCGCAGCCTGTGAAGCACTCAAGCCGGACAAGTTTCTCATCATCCCCACAAGTACCCCGCCGCATAAGCAGCTGGAGAAGAACAGCCCCGGCCCCGAGCAGCGGCTGGAGTTCTGCCGCCTCGCCTTTGCGGACATCCCGGGGGCGGAGGTCTCGGATATCGAGATCCGCCGGGAAGGGAAGAGCTATACCGCTGATACCGTTGACGCCCTGCGGGCGGAGTACCCGGGGGCGGAGATCTGCATTGTGATGGGCACGGATATGTTCCTGTCCATCCGCACCTGGTATCGCTGGCAGTTCCTGCTGGAGAGCTGCACCCTCGCGGTGCTGAGCCGGGAGGACTTTGACCGCCATGAGATCGAGACGTTCAAGGCGGAGCTGGAGACAGAAAACGGCGCGCATGTGATCATCATTCCGCACACGCCCCTGCCCATGAGCTCCACCGAGATCCGCGAAAAGCTGCGCCTCGGCCTCGGGGCGGAGGATCTGTCCCAGGCGGTGTATGGCTGCATCGTCCGCAACGGCTTTTATGACGCAAAGCCTGAGCTTCCCTGGCTGCGGCAGATGGTCATGCCCTATCTGGACGCCAACCGCATCGCCCATGTGACGGGCGTGGAAAGCCAGGCGGTCATGCTTGCCATGCGCTGGGGCGAGGACCCCGACAAGGCCGCCGTTGCGGGCATCCTGCACGACATCACCAAGGCCCGGGGCAAAGAGAAACAGTTGAAACTGTGTGAAAAATATGGTATCATTTTGGAAAATGCCGAGCGGGAAAACCCCTCGCTCCTGCACGCCCGCACGGGCGCTGCGCTGGCGCGGGACCGCTTCGGCGTCTCGGATGATATCTATGAGGCCATCCGCTGGCACACCACCGGAAAGCCCGACATGAACACCCTGGAGAAGATCATTTATCTGGCTGACTACACCGAGCCGAACCGCGACTTTGACGGCGTGGAGAAGCTGCGGGAGCTGAGCTTTGAGGATCTGGACAGGGCCATGGCGCTCGGCCTTGAGATGACGATCGAGGATCTCAACGAGCGCGGAAAACCCATTTTCCATGACACCATGGACGCATACAACTGGTATAAAAATCTAACGGAATAAAACTCTGCCAACTAACCTCCCTTTGGAAAAAGGGAGGCAGACCGAAGGGACGGAGGGATCGATCCCCCAGCCGCTTCGCGGCAGCCCCCTTTTTCCAAAAGGGGCTTAGTCATGACAGAAAACTAATCGGAATTAGTTTACATAACAGTATAAGGAGGAAAAAACATGCTTACTGCCGAACAGATTGCCTCGATTGCCGCAAAAGCCCTTGAGGACAAAAAGGCCAAGGACGTGAAGGTCCTCAGAACCACGGAGCATACTGTGCTTGCCGACTACTTTGTCATCTGCAACGGTACCTCCTCCACCCACATCAAGGCCCTGGTCGACGAGGTGGACAAGCAGCTCTCCGAGGCCGGGGAGCCGCCCACGCGCCGTGAGGGTCTGCGCTCGGACATCTGGGTGCTGATGGACTTCGGCTGCGTGATCGTCCATGTCTTCACCGACGAGGCCAGAAAGTTCTATGATCTGGAGCGCCTGTGGAGCGACGCCGCCGTGGTTGACCCGGCAACGCTTGCGAGCGCCGAGTAATTTTCGTGAATTCACTTTAGGGAGAGAAGATCCACATGAGATATGATTTCGCAGCCATTGAGAAGAAATGGCAGGACCGCTGGGAAGAGAGCAAGCCTTACGCCGCCGTCACCGGGAGCGACAAGCCCAAGTTCTACGGCCTCATCGAGTTCCCGTACCCGTCGGCAGCGGGCCTGCACGTAGGCCATCCGCGCCCCTTCACCGCCATCGACATCGTCACCAGAAAAAAGCGTATGGAGGGCTACAACGTCCTCTATCCCATCGGCTTTGACGCCTTCGGCCTGCCGACGGAGAACTTCGCCATCAAGAACCACATCCACCCCGCCATCGTCACCAAGCAGAACATCGAGAATTTCACCAGACAGCTCAAGATGCTCGGCTACGGCTTCGACTGGGACCGCGTCGTGGACACCACCGACCCCAAGTATTACAAGTGGACGCAGTGGATCTTCCTGCAGATGTTCAAGAAGGGCCTGGCCTACAAGACCACCATGCCCATCAACTGGTGCACCAGCTGCAAGTGCGGCCTTGCCAATGAAGAGGTTGTCGAAGGCGTATGCGAACGCTGCGGCTCCCCGGTCGTGCGCAAGGAGAAAAGCCAGTGGATGCTGCGCATCACGAAATATGCCGACCGCCTGATCGACGATCTGGACGATCTGGACTTCATTGACCGCGTCAAGGTTCAGCAGAAGAACTGGATCGGCCGCTCCACCGGCTGCGAGGTCACCTTCAAGACCAACACCCCCGACGATATCACCGTCTACACCACCCGCGCCGATACCCTCTTCGGCGTGAGCTATGTGGTCATCTCTCCCGAGCATCCGCTGCTGGAGAAGTGGAAGGGCCTCATCAAAAACTGGGACGCGGTCGCGGCCTATCAGGAAGCCGCCTCCCGCAAGTCCGACTTTGAGCGCGGCGAGCTGAACAAGGACAAGACCGGCGTACGCCTGGAGGGTATCGAGGTCATCAATCCCGCTACCGGCGCTGTCGTCCCCATGTTCACCTCCGACTATGTCCTCATGGGCTACGGCACCGGCATTGTCATGGGCGTGCCGGGTCACGACCAGCGCGACTGGGAGTTCGCCACCAAGTTCGGCCTGCCCATCGTGGAGGTCGTCAAGGGCGGCGACATCACCAAGGAGGCCTTTGTCTCCAAAGACGAGGACGCCATCATGGTCAACTCCGGCTTCCTCAACGGCATGACCGTCAAAGAGGCCATCCCCGCCATGAAGAAATATGCCGAGGAGCAGGGCTGGGGCAAGGAAAAGGTCAACTTCAAGCTGCGCGACTGGGTCTTCTCCCGCCAGCGCTACTGGGGTGAGCCGATCCCCCTTGTCAACTGCGAAAAGTGCGGCTGGGTCCCCATCCCGGAGAGTGAGCTGCCCCTCGTCCTGCCGCAGGTGGAGAGCTATGAGCCCACCGACGACGGCGAATCCCCCCTCAGCAAGATGACCGACTGGGTCAACACCACCTGCCCGCACTGCGGCGGCCCCGCCAAGCGCGAAACGGACACCATGCCCAACTGGGCCGGCTCCTGCTGGTACTTCCTGCGCTACATGGACCCCCACAACGACGAAGCCCCCTTCTCCAAGGAGGCGGAGGAGTACTGGGGCCCGGTGGACTGGTATAACGGCGGCATGGAGCACACCACGCTCCACCTGCTGTACAGCCGCTTCTGGCACAAGTTCCTGTATGACATCGGCGTTGTGCACACCAAGGAGCCGTATCAGAAGCGTACCTCCCACGGCATGATCCTCGGCAAGAACCCGCACTATGTCGGCAATGTCGAGACCGAGGAGGAGAAGCAGGCCCTCATCGAGCGCTACGGCAATGAGGCCCTGCGTACCAGCGTCAAGATGTCCAAGTCCCTCGGCAACGTCGTCAACCCCGACGACGTGGTCAAGGCCTACGGCGCGGACACCATGCGCGTGTATATCATGTTTATCGGCGACTTTGAGAAGACTGCCACCTGGTCCGACGAGGCCGTGAAGGGTTCCAAGCGCTTCCTGGACCGCTGCTGGAACCTGATGGAGCTGGCAAAGGATGACGAGACTGTCACGAAGAAGAACGAGCCGATCATCCACAAGACCATCAAGAAGGTGGGCGAGGATATCGACACCCTCAAGATGAACACCGCCATCGCCCAGCTCATGACCATGGTCAACGAGTTCTATTCCAACGGCTGCACGAAGGGCGACCTCATGTACCTTGTGGAGATGCTCTCTCCCTTCGCCCCGCACATTGCCGAGGAGATGTGGGAGCAGCTTGGCTTTGCCGCGAAGTTCGGCAAGATGGCCATGCAGATGGACTGGCCGAAGTATGACGAGGCCAAGACCGTGGACGCCGAGCGCGAGATGGCCGTACAGGTCAATGGCAAGCTCCGTTCCACCATCATTGTCCCCGCAGACGCGGACGAAAAGATCATCCTCGACACCGCCTGCGCCGACGAAAAGATCCAGCGCCAGCTCCAGGGCATGCAGATCGTCAAGACCATTGTCGTCAAGAACAAGATCATAAATTTGATCCTCAAGCCGGCAAAGTAATCATTGACAATTTGGCATGAAACCGTTATAATACCAATGCTAAAAGCCAATTCATTGGCCCTTAAAGCGCCGCAAGGCGTATTTGGAGGGAGGGAAATACATGTCTGAAATCTACGTCAAGGAGAATGAGTCTCTGG
>Ga0310697_10003689_pt1 | contig 15384 bp, 10 predicted proteins | sample 172DNAGHGlowgp2_FD_203883 | JGI IMG/M metagenome (GOLD analysis project Ga0310697, IMG submission 203883) | Sheep rumen microbial communities from Palmerston North, Manawatu-Wanganui, New Zealand - 1728 DNA GHGlow gp2 (v2) (version 2) | ecosystem: Host-associated > Mammals > Digestive system >... | reverse complement strand
GACAAAATATGTCTTTTTAGCCGTTTCTGTGGTTAAATAATGTGAAAGGTGGCAGTTCGTTCGGCATAGGGCATAAAAAAACGCCGCAGGCGGCGATTTAATTTCCGCGTGCGGCGATGGCAATCCCCGCGTGCGGCGTTGGCAATCCCCGCAGGCGGCGTTTGAAATCCCCCTTAGACAAGATGCCCGATTATCTGCTCGCGATCGCCTGGCAGATAGTCGATGACGGGTATCTCTATCATCGTGTATGCTCCGGGCTGCTGCTTCATCGTGGCACGGGCGGCATTGACAAGCACCTGAGCCGTGAGGGCTGGATTGTTGATCTTCATGTTGAACTCAAAGAGCTGGTTGTGCGTCTGACCGCTCACGCCCTTGCGAACGAGGTTGACGCCGTGACCGACATCGTTCAGCGCGTCAACGCTCTCTACTTGGAAAACGTGCGTCTCGTCGTTGGCAAAATAGGGGTCTGCCTTAATGGCCTTTGTCACTTCCTCGAGACTCGCTCCCTCTTCCAGCTCAACATACACCATGCGGCGGTGGATGCCTTCGCCCACGGGAATGGTCATCGAAAGCGCATCCTTCACACCCGCCTTGCTGCGGACGCAGACGCTGTGTCCCATCGAACGGCCCGGGCCGAAGTTCGTGTAGGTCAGACCCTTGGGGGCCAGACTCTCCATCAACGTGCGGACAATGCTGTCGCTGCCCGGATCCCATCCTGCCGAAATGATGCTCACGGCACCATGTTGCTTGGCAGCCGCCGAGAGACTGCGTCGGAGGTCGAGAATCGACGTGTGGATATCGAAACTATCCACTGTGTTGATGCCCAATGCAAGGCACTTCAGTGCGTGCTCCTCGACGGAACGCGTTGGAGTTGCCAATATGGCAACGTCCACCTTACCCAACTCCGTGATGTCTGCCACTACTTTATACTCTGCCAGTTCGGCAGGCTTGTCCGCAGCATTGCGTCGGACGATGCCCGCAATCTCCATGTCAGGAGCCGATTGCAAAGCCTGAACTGTGTACTTTCCAATGTTGCCATAACCGACAACGGCAATTCTGAGTTTCTCCATGTCTTGTTTACTTTTAGTTCGCATTATCCCGAATTCGCCGACAAAGGTAACGCTTTTCGGCGAAACCGACAACAAAATGCTCACTTTTATTTGCCAAATATAAACTTTTTGCCATTCCGGAGATAGATTGTTCCCGGTCGGAGAGAGGAAACACGACGGCCAAAGAGATCAAACGTGGCAACGTTGAGGTCGTTAAGACCCTCAGAGTCTTTAATGTCCTCAATTTCTTCGATGCCGTCTATCACGTCGTCCGAGAGGTCTCCGACAATGGTGCCGAACTTTGCCCAATCGGAAGCAAGATAAGCCTCGAGGGCGCTGGGATAAACGTGGATGACAGGGTTGCTGTTGAAGATGTACGGACCGAGCGTCGGCGGCGTTAGGGCCTTGACGTAGACGTGCTTGACGGGAGAGTTGTAGAAGACGCCCTGACTCAACGACGTCATTCGCGCGCCGATTATGACAGTCGTGAGCATCTCGCACCCGCCGAAGGCTTCGAGGCCGATCGACGTCACAAGGTCAGGGATGTCTGCCATCTTGAGTCCTGAGAAACGGAACGCACGGTCGCCTATCGAGGTGATTGAGTAAGGCAGGCGAATCGAGACGAGATTCTTGAAACTGTCGAAAGCATAGGCTCCCATTACATTGTTTGCAGTGTGGTAAGACGAATAATATGCCACGCCGCCGCTGACGATGTTTGCGCTGGCAAGGTCTATCGATTGCAAATTGCCGCTGCTGATGAGGCCCCTCAGGTACTTGATGTCCGTGCCATTGATGTTCCCAATGACGGTTGCCTTGATGGCCTGGCCTGTCAGTTCTTGCGAAAGCGTGCCGGCTTCTGCAAGTTTGACAATCTCTGCGCCACTGCCCACTCTCGTAATTTCGTGTAGCGAGCCGTCGGCATCGTAAGAATAAAGCGTAAAGCCGCAGCCTAAGCTTGACGGTATGCAGAAGTGCTTGGCATTGGCAACGAAAATAAGGTTGTCGCTCGCATCAAGTGCCAAGAAGCCCAAGCCGCCCTCGCCTTCCAGCGCATAGAGCGAGTCGGCATCCAGATAGGTATATGCAGAAGGCGCACACGCTCCTGGCAAATAGTCAGTGAACTGACCGACGTCTCCGCACTGGCCGACCTTCTCCGACTCACGCCGCTTCTTGCCGGCCGTCGTGAGGAAGTCTGTCGTGAGGACGTAATCGGCACGGTCTTCGATGAAGAGAATCTCGATGTTCTTCTTCGGATATTGTGCTATCTCGGCAAGCGTGTTGTTGATGTCGGACTGATAAACCGTCATGTAATGAGCACCGTAGTCGTTGACGACGTAATTGTCGAGCGGCTCGAAGAAGCCCCAGATGCGAAAGAAGTCAGTGAGGTCTTCCTGTGCCACCTCGCAAACTTTACGGACGAACTTGAGGCAACCGGTGTTGGAGCTGTAGAGAGTCAGCGGGTCGTTGCGGAGAGCTTTGAACAGCTCTGGGTAGAACGACGTGTTATGTTGGGCAAGATGGTAATAGAGATAGAGCTGCCAGTACATGCGCATCTGGCTGTCGAGCGGTCGCGTGAAGAAAGGTTCGTGACGTGCTGCTTCGTCCATAATGGTGGCGAGTGAGTTACCACTCGACGTGATGAGCCCGTCATGGAAACGCACATAGTTGGAGAAGAGGTTGTTGCTGACCTCTGTGCCGCCTTCGACGGTGATGGCTCCTTGGTTGTTGTGCCCGCATTCATGTGCGGAACACCAGTCGTCGAAAGTTGTCGTTTTGCTGACATCGAAGGAGCTCTGTACGCAGCCCTGTGTGTTGTACATCGTGCGGAACCATGCCGAGTTGGCATAGCCGCCGTCGGTCGATTCGCCTTCAATTGCGAAGCTTGGGTTGTTGTAGTATTGCGGGAAGTACGACTCGCCTCCGGAGATGTAGAAAGGTGCTGCTGCTCGCGAGCCTGATGCGACAGACTCGCAGATGCCCATGAGTTCCTTTTCCCAGACGGTCAGGCTGTCGAACCAGCAGATGCTCTTATCGATGGTGCGTTTCCAAACATTCTTGTAGGTACTTGTCTTGAAATTGAAGAGCGATTGCCCGCCCTTGACGGTGAAGCGCTCGTGCTTGGCTGTGCGGAGGATTGCCCTGTAGTCGGCTTCGCTGTGGCGGCCGATGTCGTAGTAGCCGTTCACGAGTCCGCCCTCGATGTGTATCTTGAGCTCGGGCCATTCGCTGAGTGTCTTCGTCATCGATTTTGTATCGGCTGTATATATGATATAGTACAGGGCGTTCGGTATGCCGTCCACGACGTTCAGGCCCGGCTTGAGCATCTTGCCCTGCGTGGCACTCGTGACGAGGTCGTTGCCTGTGCAGCCTGCGATGTAGAGTGTGGCGTCGGATGGGATTTCGCTATCGACGAAGACGTACAGCGGGTCGGAGCCGGTCGTATATATGCCGGTCGGGTTGCCCATGAAGGAGCCGCCGGTGCTCTTCAGCCTGCTGTTCCAGTAGCTGGCATCGCTGTAGGCTTTGTAGCTGTGGATGCGGAAATCTTTCTCGTAAGCAGCCCAATCTTCGTTCTTCAGCTTTAGGGCAATGGGTATCATGTACTCGGGCATACCTGCTTCGGTCAGCGCAGCCGTCAGAGTCGAATCGTCCATTTCCTTGTACTCGGCTTTGAGCTCGGTGCATGCGACGTCCTCGAAGAAGGTACTTGCCAAGCTGTTGACGACATCGCTGGAATCGGACTCTTCCTCGTAGTAGTTCTCCAACTTGCCGACAATCGTGCCGTATTGGTTCCAGGAGGAAGCCTTGTACTCTGCCAAGACACTGGAAAAGACGCGAATCGTCGGCCTTGCGGTGAAGATGTAGGCGTCGAGTGCTGGTGGCGTCTTTGGCTTCACATTTACAGTTGTAATGGAGGGTGAGTTATAGAAGACCGCCTGCCCCAGATGCGAGACTTTCCTGCCGATGACGACTGTCTTGAGCGAATTGCAATTGGCAAATGATGCGCCGCCCAGGTTCGTGACGCCGTCGGGGACTTCTGCCTTGGTGATGCCTGACAACTGGAAGGCTGACTTGCGAATGTCCTTTGTCGTGGCGGGCAAAGTAACAGCGGTCAGTTTAGAACACTGGTAGAACATGGAGTCGCCTATGACGTCGTTCTCCGTCTTATGTGTGCTGAAGTATGCTTCGCCGCCGCTCACGATGCGGACTTCTTCGAGGTCGAGCCTCGACAACTTGCCCCCAGCAATTCTTTCACGGAGGAACTTGACATCGGTGCCATTGATGCGCCCCGTCAGCTTGACCAGCCTGCCAGCCGACTCCATGAGCGAGGCCAAAGTGCCGGCCGTTTCGACATGAATTGTGTCTGCCGACCTGGCACTCGATGCAAAGAGACAGGCTACGCCGACCAATAGCGTTCGATAAGCCCTCTTATTTCCAATACTTTTCATGACTTCTTTCTTTTCTTGATTTTCAAACGCCGCACGCGAGGATTTAAACGCCGCACGCGGAAATGGCCAACGCCGCGTGCGGGGATTGCAATCGCCGCACGCGGCGTTTTTTTTGCCCTTTTCGGGGGTTATTTGCTCAGCATGAATTTCTTACCGTTTCTGATGTAGATATTGCCCGGCTTCAAGTCGGAAACTCGACGGCCCATCAGGTCGTAGGTAGGAACTTTCTGGTCGTTGAGGTCATCGAGGTTATTTAAGTTCTCGTCTGCCTCAAGCTCTTCGATGCCATCTACCATATCGCTAGTGAGGTCGCCGACAATTGTGCCGAACCTGTCCCAACCGGCTGCGAGGTAAGCCTCCACAGCGCTGGGATAAACATGGATGGTGCGGTTCTTGCCACTGAAGAGGTAGTCGGTGACACCAGTCAGGCTCGGGGGCGTCATCGGTGTGGCATAGACGGTCTTGACGGGCGAGCTGTAGAAGACGCCCTGGCCCATCGTCTTGACGTTCTTTCCTATATAGGCCGTCATCAGCTGGTTGCAGTAGGCAAAGGCATCGCCGCCTACCGATGTCACCTTGTCGGGGATGATGATGGACCTGAGTGAAGAGCCGGAGAAGGCGGTGCCGCCAATCGAAGTGAGGTTCTGCGGCAACCTCATGAAGACGAGCTTCTTGATGTTCTGGAAAGCAGAGGCCGCGATGGAGTTGGTCCGGGCGCACTCCAGGTCGATGGACTGCAGGTTCTCCTTGTTGATGAGCTGCTTCATGTAGTTGATGTCGGTAGCATTGATCGGGCCGCTGACAATGAGCTTGATGGCCTGGTCGTTCTTCAGCTCTCTCCTGAGCGTGCCGGCCGTGGTCAGCTCGACGTATTCCGTGCCGTTTCCGGCCTTCGTCACCTCGTGATACGTACCGTCGGCATCGTAAGAATAGATGGTAAAGCCGTCGCCTACACTTGTCGGGATACAGATGTTCTTAGCGTTGGAAGCATAAACGATGGCGCTGTCGGCATCGAGCATGAAGAAGCCCAAGCCACCATTGCCCTCGAAGGCATAAAGGCTGTCGGACTGGAGATAGACATATTCCGAGGGTTCGCAACCGCCCGGCCAGTAAGATGTGAACTGACCCAACTCGCCGTACTGCCCAACCTTGTCGGAGCCGTTACGCTTCCTGCCAGCCGCCTGCAGGAATCCCGTCGAAAGGACATAGTCTGCACGGTCTTCGACAAAGATAATCTCGCGGTTCTTCACGGGATACTGCTTGATGTTGTTCTTCGTTGAATTGATGTCGGCCTTGAGCACTGTAAGGTTGTGCGAGCCATAGTCCTCTATCTTAGTTCCCTTCTTTATGGGTTCGAAGAAGCCCCAGATGTTGAAGAAGTCGGTCAAGTCTTCCTGTGCCACTTCACAGACCTTGCGGACAAACTTCAGACCGCCATTCTTGTTGTTTGAGGCGTTGTAAAGCACCAGCGGGTCGTTTCGGAGTGCCTTGAAGAGTTCGGGATAGAAGGAAGTGTTCTTCTGGCCGAGGTGATAATAGAGATACAGGTCCCAATACATGCGAAGCCGGCTGTTCACATCTCTGAAATAGAATGGCTCGCGACGCGCAAACTCGTCCATAACTGTTGAGAGCGACGAGCCGCCCGAAGTGTTCAGGCCGTCGAGATAGTACACAAGGTTCGAGAAGACATTGTTTGAAGCCTCGGTGCAGCCCTCGACATTAATGGCGCGCTGGTTGTTATGGCCGCACTCGTGTCCTGCGCACCAGTCGTCCATGTTCTTGTTCAGAGCATTAAGGCAATTCTTGATGCAGTCGATGCCATTAAATGAGACACGGTATCCGCTCGAGTTGGCATAACCGGCATCCTCCGGCTCGCCCTCGATAGCAAAGTTCGGGTTATTGTAGAAGAGGGGGTATATTGCTTCGCCACCGGTAAGATACCACGGATAACCGGCTCTCTTGCCCGAGGCGACATATTCTGTCATACCCATCAAGTCCTTCTCCCAAACGGCAACGCTGTCATACCAGCAGATGCTCTTGTCGACAGTGCTGGGGAAGACTGTCTTGAAGGAAGAGGTCTTGAGGTGGAAGAGTGAGTGTTCACCTCGAACAGTGAAGCGGCCAAGTGTCGATGCATTGCGGAGTGCTCTGTAGTCGGCATCGCTGTGGCGGCTGATATCGTAGTAGCCATTCACCTTACCGCCTTCGACATGAATCTTGATGCTGGGCCACTGGTCGAGCGTCTTGGTCTGCGATTTTGTGTCTGCAGTGTAAACAACATAATAGAGCGCATTCTTCACGCCATCGACAACATTGAGGCCCTTTGTCAGCCTCTTACCTGTTTGGGCATTTGTGATGAGCTGATTCTCCACACAGCCTGCAAAATAAAGTGTTGCATCGCTCGGAACATCCTCATCCACAAAGACATAAATCTCGTCACCATCATTCTGGGCATAGATGCCGGTCGGGTTGCCCATATAGGATCCGCCGCTGGCCATCATCTTGTCGTTCCAGTAGTTTGCGTCGCTGTATGCCTTGTAGTCGTGTATGCGGAAGTCCTTCTCATAAGTTGCCCAGCCTTCATTCTTTACTTTGAGGGCAATGTCCACCATATACTGCGGGAGGGTGTCTTGAACCATTGCCTCCGTCAGGTCTTCATCGCTGAGAGCCTGATACTCGCCCTTCAGAACGGTGCAGGCAGCGTCTTCGAAGTACTTTCCGCACTTAGCCATCGCGATAGCATTCGGATCAGCTTCCTGGGGATGAGTGTTCTCCAGGCCGCCATAGATGGTGCCGTAGCTGTTCCAACTTGATGCTTTATAGTCGCTCAGCACCTCTGTATAAACATAAATCTTAGGGCTCGACGAGAAGAGATATGCTGGTGTGGCTGGAGGCGTAAGGGGCTTCACGTAAGCCACCTTCACATTCGAGCTGTAGAAGACGCCCTGGTAAAGTTGGCTTACTTTCTTGCCGATAACGACGGTGTCGAGAGAAGAGCAATAGGCAAAGGCATCGCCCCCCAACTTCATCACCGAGCCGGGAATGTCAATCTTCTTGAGGCCAGTTCTCGAGAAGGCATTGGTCTGAATAGCTGTCACATTTGTTGGCAACACCATCCGCTGGAGCTTTGAGCACTCATAGAACATCTTCTCGCCAATGATGTTGTCCTGTGTCTTGAAACTTTCCGTGTAAGCCTCACCACCACTGACAATGCTGACGCCCGACCAGTCGAGCTTTGTCACCGTGCCGGCCTGCACCAATGAGCGGATGAACTTGATGTCGGTGCCATTGATGACGCCCGTGACCTTCAGTTCCTGTTCGGTTTCCGTCAGGAGAGACTGCAGCGTGCCAGCCGTCTCGACATTAATCTCTGTCACAGCCCAGAGGCTTGTCTGGGCGAGACACACCAAGGCTGTGAGTAACAGCCTTTGTAATCTTTTCATGTGTTCCATATCATTGTCTATTTTATCTTATTATAAACTTCTTGCCGTTCCTGATATAAATGGTGCCTGGCCACCGCTGACGATGCGGACGCCCGACCAGTCAAGCTTCTTTACGGTTCCCGCCGTAACGAGTTGGCGGATATACTTGATGTCGGAGCCGTTGATGACGCCCGTCACCTTGAGTTCCTGTTCGGTGCTTGTCAGCAGGGACTGAAGTGTACCAGCCGTCTCGACGTAGATTTCTGTCACAGCCCAAAGGTTTGTATGGACAAAAAGCAGCAGGACGGTCAGCAACACCCCATAGAGGTTTATATGGTTTCCCCTAATCATCTAGTTGTTAGTTTTATATCAAATTCGCACGCAAAGTTATCTTTTTCTACTCATTTCTGCAAGAGAAAAAGTATTTTTCTAAAAAGAAAAAAGAAAAAAATGGAAAAAACGCAATTATCAAATGTCCATTATCAACTATCATTTCTAAGAAAGCTTCCAATACCCTTCGAGAACGGCGTGTTGTGGTCGGCCATGTGCTGGACGAACTGGTCGTAGGTCAGCTTGGCGTTAGCCTGTGCGGAACCGTAAGCCTTGGTGCCGCCAGTCTGTGCGCTAACGTCGGCCTTCTTGATGCCTGGCTTCGCGCTCATAATGCAAATAGAGTAGTTAATCATGGTATTTGTAAAGGTTAAGGGTTAAAGGTTACTGGTTACTTTTCTCTGCTTGCCGAGTTATGCAACTTAACGTGTCGAATTGCGCACTTCGACGTGTCGAGTCTGTTCACTCGGCGTGTTGTGTTTGGAGTCTCGAGCTTCAGTTCTTCGCAGAGAAAGTGGCCAATTTTCGCTGCTAAGAGACTTTGTCTCTTAATTCCGATGCAAAGGTACAACCTTTTTATGGTGCGTTGATGCTCTTTGGACGACATTGGCGACCTTTGATGATTATTGATTATTATTGATGCTTATTCGTGGTAAATAATTGCCAACTTGCTTGCGTAATTCAAAAATTTTTCGTACCTTTGTAGCATGAAAGCAATGTATAAATATGAGTTGGCAAATGCCGCAGGGGTGAGTTATAATACCTTCCGTCGTTGGTTGAATAGTAAACGTAGTAAGTTGGCAGAATTGGGGGCGAGCCCTCGCGGTCAACTGTTGCCACCTAAAGCAGTGCAATGGGTGTGTGCTGAATACGGCATCGATTTGTGAGCGTTTCAGCGTTTCAACCGTTTCAAGCGAAATGAGACAGAGGTTGATTCGCTATATATTTTACCCATTTATATATATAATAAGTAAATTATAATATAATATATAGTCTTCGCACTTGTCTCAAAAAATGTTGAAACACTTGAAACGTTGAAACAGATTTTTTTGTAACTTTGCAGGCGAAAGGAATTTTGACAACAACGGGTTTGCGAGACGAAAACGCGAAATGTTCAAAAATTGCCCATTTCATCGCAAAATTTGCCCCCCAAGAGACTGCTGCGTTTTCGTTTTTGTGCTGGAATTTGAAGAAAAAACTAGACATTTCTGCCAGGAAATCTCAGCCGCCATGACCGGTAAAAGTCCATCACAAAATCACAAAATCACACAAAATAACAAGCGAAAATCAGAGGCGTTTCCTTTTTTACGTAACAATTTCTGTTTTTCCTTTCCGATTTTGGGTTTTTTCGTACCTTGACTTCGTCATGTTACATCTTTTGCCCGGAAAAAGTCAAATAAATTTGATTTTTCGCTCGCTTATTTGTACCTTTGTCCTCTGGTAAACCAAAAACAACAACTACTAACCACTATGAAGCATTTCTTTTTCATTCTTTCTCTGCTCTGTATCTCAACTCTTCAGGCAAATGACAACAGATGGCACGTGAACGCCAATCATTCCGTGCAATGGGACACTCAGGACGGCTCGCTGCCCTATAATGACCATATCGAGATGGCTGGCTCCAGAGCCGCAGTGGTCTATTACTGGGGCATCGACGCCCAGAAGCATTTCAGCATGGACCGCCACTTGGTCTTCCCGATGCTCAGGACCATTCCGAACAATACACACGCCAGCTGGATGCCTCGCTGCGATGTGGATTTCCTGAAAGGCATGACGGCCAACAAGCGCCTTATGAGCCTGCAGGAGGTCAAGGTCGTCACTATCAATGGGGTGCTGACAGTCTTCGGCACTATGAAGGGCGACGGCAATGACTTCGAGCTCACCAGGAAACTCTTCCCAAGTCCCTCAAAGACAGCCGTTTGCGAGAAGTACACCATCAAGAACATCGGTCAGAAGAAAGAGACCGTGCTGGTGCCTGCGCTCCACTCTGTGCGCACCACAAACAAGGAGGACGGCACGCGAGGCTCCTATTGTTTGGTGGCGAGGACGGAGTTTCAGGAGGACTTCAAGGCTGTCTTGGAGCCAGGGGAAAGCACCACATTCTATTGCTCCATTCAGGCCTATGCTCCCAAAGACGAAAAGGAGGTGGCGCTGGATGTGGAAAAGGAGTTGCAGGAGCGCGAAGGGTTTGTGGAGGAAGTAACAAACAAGCGGCTCCACTTCTATTGCCCCGACAACACAATCACGACGCTCTTTGAGATGAGCAAGATTCGCGCCAGCGAGAGCATCTTCGAGACGCAGAACGGCCTGATGCACGCTCCTGGAGGCGAGTCATACTATGCCGCTATGTGGTGCAATGACCAGGCGGAATATGTGAATCCCTTCTTCCCCTTCCTCGGCTACAACAAGGGCAACGAGAGCGCAATGACCACTTGGCGGTGCTACCTGAAATACATCAATCCGGAGTACAAGTTTGTGCCTTGGAGCATCATTTGCGGTGGCGACGATGTCTTTGGGCCCTTCGACCGTGGCGATGCTGCCATGCTGGCCTACGGTGCGAGCCGCTACTGCCTGGAAAGAGGCGACAGGGCAATTGCCGAGCAGGTGTGGCCCTTGATTGAATGGTGCCTTGAGTATTGCCATCGCAAGCTCAATCAGCACGGAGTAGTTGCCAGCGATGCCGATGAGCTGGAACACCGCCTGCCCAGCGGCGACGCCAATCTTTGCACGAGCAGCCTTTATTATGACGCCCTCATCAGCGGGGCTTATCTTGTGGAGGAACTAGGCAAAGGCAAGGCTTTGGCTGCGACTTACAGGAAGCAGGCTGCCGAGTTGCGCCAGAACATCGACAAGTTCTTCCATGCAACCGTCGAAGGCTATGACACCTATCGCTATTATGAGGGCAACGACGTGCTCCGCTCCTGGATTTGCATCCCCCTGACAATGGGCATCTACGAGAGGGCTCAAGGCACTTTGCAGGCCATGTTCTCGCCTCAACTTTGGACAGAGAATGGCATGCTCTCGCAGAGTGGCGACAAGATATTCTGGGATCGCTCCACACTCTACGGCTTCCGAGGTGCTTTTGCGGCTGGTCATGCGGACAAGGCTTTGGAGTATCTGAAGAAGTTCAGCACTTTCCGTCTGCTTGGCGAGCATGTGCCGTATGTTGTGGAGGCTTGGCCAGAAGGCGGTCAGCGCCATCTTTCAGCCGAGAGCGGACTGTATTGCCGCATCATCACAGAGGGCTTGCTCGGCTTCCGCCCCACCGGTTTCCGTCAGTTCACACTAACTCCACAAATGCCGACAGAATGGAACGAGTATTCCCTCGCCAACATTTATGCCTGCACAGACGAGCCTCTCACAATCCGGGTGCAGCGCTACAGTGGCAACAAGCTTTATATAAGAATCGAGAAGAACGGAAAGACATTCAAGACCTTCAAAACAAAACCGGGCGAACCGGTGAAAGTCAGCGTGAAATAAGGTCGGTCAGCACTTTCTCCACGACCTGTGGGAAGTGCGCCATTTCGAGCTGATGCTCTTTCTCGGCGATGTCGTCGGCTGTATCGTCGGGAGAAATGCTTGTCCGAAATTGAGCAATGATTTCGCCGGAGTCGCAAACGGGCGTGACGTAGTGGACAGTCATGCCCGTCTCTGTCTCGCCTGCTGCTTTCACTGCTTCGTGAACATGATGCCCCCACATGCCTTTGCCACCGAACTTAGGCAGGAGAGCCGGATGCAAGTTGATGATTTTGCGGGGGAAGGCCTCGATGAGGAAATCCGGCACAAGCGGAAGGAAACCTGCCAACACAATGAACTCGATGCCGTAGCTTTCGAGCAAGGGCAAGGTCTCACCGGGATTGTTCAACTGCGCCTTCGAGATAACAGCTGTCGGCACACCCAATCTTTCTGCACGAACAAGAGCGTAGGCATCGGGCTTGTTTGAGACAACCAAGGCACAGTTCACCATTTCCGAATGTTCGAAATAGCGAATCAGGTTCTCGCAGTTCGTGCCGCTGCCGGAGACAAAGATGGCGATATTCATCACTTGGCAATTCTGCAATTTTACAATTGTTCGTTCGATTTCGCACGCAAAGATACGGCTTTCTTCCGACACTTGCAAATCAAAAAGAGAAAAAGGAATCGGAAAACGCCGCAGGCGGAAAATAAAACGCCGCGTGCGGGGATTGCAATCGCCGCACGCGGAAATGGTCAACGCCGCACGCGGGGATTAAAACGCCGCCTGCGGGGGTTATATTTACCCTGTTAATCCAGATTGTATCCGTAAGCCTTCATGGCCCGGTCGCTTTGTCGCCAATCCTTATCGACCTTGACGAAAACTTCCAGGTAGATGCTCTTGCCGAAAAACTTCTCGAGGCTCTTGCGGGCTTCCGTCGAGACGCGCTTCAGGGCAACGCCTTGGTGCCCGATGATGATGCCCTTCTGCGACTCGCGCTCCACAAAGATAACCGCGCTGATGCGGATGTTCCGCTCTGTCTCCTTGAACTGCTCGACAACCACCTCCACACTGTACGGTATCTCTTTATCATAATAAAGAAGGATCTTCTCGCGGATGATTTCGGTGACGAAGAAGCGGGCAGGTTTGTCCGTCCACTGGTCCTTGTCGAAGTAGGCAGGCGACTCGGGCAAGAGCTCCTGTATGCGCTTCAGAACATTATCGATATTGAACTTGTGGAGAGCACTGATGGGAATGATTTCCGCCTCGGGTAAAGCCTCGTGCCAGAGCTCGACCTTCTCGGTCAAAGCCTTCTGGTCGCTGAGATCTATCTTGTTGATAAGCACAAGCACGGGTGCCGCCTGCTTCTTCACCTTCTCGAGGAAGTCGCTGTTCTTGTCGGGCGTCTCCACCATGTCTGTGACGTAGAGAAGCACGTCGGCATCCTGAAGGGCACTTTCCGAGAACTGGAGCATCTGCTCCTGTAGCTTGTAGTTGGGTTTCAGCACGCCAGGTGTATCACTAAAGCATATCTGCATCTCAGGCGTGTTCAGGATGCCCATGATGCGATGCCTTGTGGTCTGTGCCTTAAAGGTAGCAATGGAGATACGCTCCCCAACGAGGAGGTTCATGAGCGTTGACTTGCCCACATTGGGATTGCCAACGATGTTAACAAAGCCGGACTTATGCATTCTGGCGAAGCTTGTACCACTCTTCGCGAGTCATCAAGCCTTCCTTATAGAACTGGGCAGGCTCTTTGGCTGCTTCCACGGCGCCATCGTAACCCCATATCATGTAGCTAGCACCCCAAGTGAAGCCTGCACCGAAAGCCGTGAAGACGAGCTTGTCGCCTTTCTTAAGCTGCGGCTCATATTCCCAAAGACAAAGAGGAAGGGTGCCGCCACTGGTATTGGCCATGTGGTCAATGTTAATCATGATGTGGTCCTTCTCGATGCCAATGCGCTGTGCAACGGAAACCTCGATGTTGATGTTTGCCTGATGCGGTACAACCCAGTCGATATTATCCTTCGTCAAGTTGTTGCGCTTGGTGATGGTTTTGACGGCACTCGTCATGTCGAGTACGGCATGCTTATATACTGCACGGCCTTCCTGATAGACGAAGTGCTCGCGGGCATCCACGCTTTCATGGCTTGGCATCTTCGCTGAGCCGCCAGCCGCCATGTGAAGGTTCTGATAGCCCTTGCCGTCAACATAATAGCAACCGTCGATGAGGCCGACTTCTTCCGTCGTTGCCTCCATCATGACACAAGCTGCACCGTCACCGAAGATAGGGCACGAGTTGCGGTCCTCGTAGTTAGTCATGGAACTCATGTGGTCGCCGCCGCAAATGATGATGCGCTTATAGCGACCGGAACGGATGTAGGCGGCGCCGGCTTCCATGCCATACAGGAAACTTGCGCAAGCTGCCTCCATGTCATAACCGAAAGCGTTGGTCAGGCCGCAGTTGCCAATGACGAGCGATGCCGTAGAGGGGAAATGATAGTCGGGCGTCGTAGTGGCACAGATGACGAGCTCTATGGAGCTGGGGTCTGCACCTGTTTTACGTAAAAGCTGAGCAACGGCACGCGTCATCATGTACGATGTTCCGCTGCCTTGCTCAGGCTTGAGGATATGGCGCGTCTTGACGCCAATACGCTCCATAATCCATTCATCGCTGGTATCCACAATCCTCGACATCTCTTCGTTGTCGAGGATGTAGTCGGGCACGTATCCGCCCACACCAGTTATGACGGCATTAATCTGTTCCAATCTTTTAAGCCTCTTTCTCAATGGCTACCTTGCCGCGATAGTAACCGCAAGCAGGGCATACAGTGTGATAGATGTGGAACTCGCCACAGTTCGGGCATACTGCCAGTGCGGGAGCTACTGCCTTGTCATGAGTTCTTCTTTTGAGAGTCCTGGTCTTGGACTGCCTTCTTTTTGGATGTGCCATAGTTCAATTAAATATTTAGTTATTTACGATTTGCTAATTTATTCAGTGCATCCCATCTCGGGTCTGTCTTCTCTTCCTCTGAAGAGGTCGGGAGCAGTACTTTGCACTCGCCGTCGGGATGAACGTGGCGCAGAGGAATCTGCAGAGCTGCGAACTCGTAGATGTTCCAAGCCACGTTGATGATGCCTTCCCGCTCGGGGACAGTCACCACCTCGCCGTCGTCGGCATAGTCTTCGCCCAACACCACTTTCAGTGTGCACTGAGCTTCGATGGGTTGGGACATGGGTTCAAGACAGCGGTCGCACGTCACTTCCACCTCGCCCTTGAGCTGGAACTCCAGTTCGTGGGCGCCAGAAGTCTGCTTCACCCGTAATGCAACATCGAGCGAACCAGCCTTGATTTCCGATCCCTGAACGGCGGAGAAGAAGTCATTGTCGGCTTGCCATCGGTACGACACAGTATCGGATGTCATGCCTTTCAAATCAACATTATAACCGTCCAGTTTTCCCATCGGGCTGCAAAAGTACGAAAAAAATCAATTAGTTGTACACTTTTGGCACGAAAAAAATGCCAAATCAGTGCTTTTTGAGTTCAACTCTAAACGTTGTGCCCTTTCCGAGCTCCGAGTTTTTGACGAAAATGCGGCCGTTGTGATATTCCTCGACGATACGTTTGGCGAGCGATAGTCCCAAGCCCCAACCGCGCTCTTTGGTCGTATAGCCAGGCA
>Ga0310697_10003688_pt1 | contig 15385 bp, 13 predicted proteins | sample 172DNAGHGlowgp2_FD_203883 | JGI IMG/M metagenome (GOLD analysis project Ga0310697, IMG submission 203883) | Sheep rumen microbial communities from Palmerston North, Manawatu-Wanganui, New Zealand - 1728 DNA GHGlow gp2 (v2) (version 2) | ecosystem: Host-associated > Mammals > Digestive system >... | reverse complement strand
GAACGCGCCGATCTTCCGAAGCGTCAGCGAGCCGCGAAACTTCGCGCACAGCCGGCCCGTCATCTCTCGCACGAAGCCGATTCCGCCTACGACAAGGCCGTTCACAAGGCGGGGATCCCTCGTAAGGCCATCCGCGCCCCTTGCAGGGGACAGACCCTTCATGCCGATTGCCATGCCTATTGCGGAGAGGCCTCGGATCGCGTGCGCATCCCCTCTGGTAGCGGCCCCGAGCCCGCTCCAGCGGTAGTCCTCCGCCGACTCCACCATTTTCGCCCGCACCGGATTGCAGTGGATGTAGTTCGTGACGGCGCGGACGGCTCCGTCCTTCTCCAGGAGAACGCTCTTGAAGCGACCGTACCACAGCGTCCCCTCATGCCCGAGCTCACGGTTGTACCATTGCGTCACGCGCTGCTTGAACGTCTTCATGAACTCGCTGAGGTCGCCCATCCGAGCGCGCAGGCGGTCCAACATCCGAACGGCGTCGGCCTCCATCCCTGCCGCCCGCAACCGCTCGAGTTCCGCCCGCAGCGCCGTCGCGCGAGGTTCGCCGTACAGCGTCCCGACGCGTTCCACGACGGTCCGCTCGTCTATCTCCCCGGCTTCCGGGACGTGCACACAGAGGTGCAGGTGGTTGTCCATGAACACGTAGGTGCACACGTCCACCCCGCTGAACTCCGCCGCCCTCCGCATGAGGTCGAGCAGCCTTTTCTTGATCTGCTCGTCCTTGAGCAGAAACTCCCTGTGGGCGATGCGGTCTATCACGTGATAGTACCCTTCGCCGTCCAACTTTATTCTGTTCGGTCTTGCCATTTCCGTATCCTGTTCTGCCGGCTTTGTGCCGACGCGCAACAGGATACCAGTTCCCCAGAACCGAATTGTCTCAAAATTGTCTCAAATTTGTCTCATAATTGTCTCACGCCAAATCACCCCAGAATTGCCTTTCTCGAAGGGTCTGTCCTCTCTAACTTCGCCGCCCGAAGGGTCTGTCCCCTCTGCTTCTCCCCTCTGTTTCTCATACCTCTGGGAGGTCCGTGTCACGAATGGCGGCGAAGGTTGGCAGCTGGAGCCGATTCCCAAGGCATCGCGCAACGCCCTTGAAGCACTCGGACTGACGCCCCCGGAAAGCCTTCCCGGATTACCTGTGTCGACCGAACCTATGGCCTAAACCGATGAGATACGGATTACAGTTGCTGTCCCCCTCTGTTTCCTTGGATTTTCTTCACGACATCGCACATTTTCCTCACGAGCTTCCATATCACACCACCCGCAACCATGCGCATCCGCACAAGGTTTCCCAAGTCTGATTTGGACAAGGAAATCTCGTTCCACTCAATTTACTCCTCCCCCTTGTGAAACAGGACGTGCCGCCTGTCCTCCAACACGGCGTTGTGCATTGTCGCGTTACGCAAGGCGGCCATGATCCGAAACCATGGCTCATTCTTGATTGCATCTGATTTGTCTGACACCCGTATAATTTTCTCTCCCTCTTCAAAAGCAGTATTCAGCGCGTAATGCTGGATCGCTATGCGCAGATTATCCAACATGAGCTTTTTCGCGGAATCGTCTTGGGTAAAATTCGCTACGCGATCCGTGTTGTTTGGTTCGTTCGGCGCGAATTCCAGGATTGTCGGAAATCCAAATCCCGCAACCTCCATGTCGGCCAAAAGCCCCAGAAGCGCATTTGGATTGTAGACGAGCAGAAGCATGAGCATCTTATGCGCGATGTCCATGTCTTCCAGCGAGCGCACAAGCCCTTCAAAGTCCTGTTTCAAATCGTCGTATGCAGCCATTTCTTCCTCTATACGCGATAGAACCAACCTTTCAGCACAATTACCATATGACCCCATGCCCCAGCTGGCGCACCACGCGGTAGCGGTTCGCACGGAGCGTCCCCTCGCCGCTTCCCGCAATCGTCTGTGTGTCGTTGATCGTGTCATAGGTCATGATGCTTTACTCTACGAAAAGAGGACGGCCCAGTTTCTCGACGGCCGTATTGAGGTCAAGATCATGAGCTCCGGGATAGATGGCGCAAAGCGATTCAACAGGCAGTTTGTCGCAGAGTTCAGCACTGGGAACATTCCAATGCCATTGCGAACACGCATAAAACCGCCAGATCCAGTTCGGCATGAAGCCGCGAAGCGGCTCGCCGCGTTTCGGGACGTAGCCCGATTCCTGCAGGAATACCTCTTTCATCCGGTTGGCATCCAGCGTCAGGTAGTAGGCGTGCCCTTCGTCAAGTTGCCGCCGCGTGTAGCCGTGCATGTATGCGGTAATGAAGTCGGCTGAATCAATCGGCTCCGGCAAGTCCTGAAGGCGTTCGAAGAACTTCCCCTGTTCCTCGATCACGTCCGAAAGGTAGACCTTATCATACGGATGCTCCATTGCCCGTCTCCTTGATCAACTCCGAAAACACATGTTCAAGCGGATTGCGCGAGAGGTCGTACACAAGCTCTACCATTCTGCGCCGCGCCTGGTCGTCACGCGCGTCGAAGCGAGATTTGTATTCTGCCATCGGCACGCGCTCCTTCAGATCCTGCCGCTCCTTCAATGCTACGAAGGCGCGTTCGGACTGGAAGAAATACTGAACGCCCAGATTGCCAAGGGACAGCAGTTCACCAAGGATCGACACATCGACCTGGTTTCTGACAAACATGCGGGCGATGAAGAAGCAGGAAGCGTCGGCACGCCATCCCTTGACCACGTCATAACCGGAAATGTCCACGCCGTAACGAGAAATAAAACGGACGGAGTCACGCATGTAGCTCGGCGTGTCGTCGGCGGGACGATGCTTCATAAGTTCGGCAAGCCAAGTGAGCACGCCGACATCCGCGAAGTCGAACACTTTCAATGCACCTAGATCGACCTCGTATGCGTGCAACCATCCATCGGCATTTGCCTGCTGCCCGACAGCCCATTCCCTCCCAAGCTCAATGTCGGCAGTCGTATAGAACCCGCGCCCATAGTCATTGGTGTCGTTTCCGTAAGTGGGTGTGAAACTTTCAACCTGGCTACCGTGGTAGAGTATCAAAACAATTATCATTTCATTCGGGTGCGCGCATGATACCATTTTACCGACCGTCATGCAACCGGAGAAATGGTGAGGAGGCTCACTTTGTTCGCTATTTGTAGAACTCTTGAACTGGGCGAATGGAACACCCGTAGCTACGGCAGTAGCCGTCCGTGCCGTGGCCGCCCGAACGAAAGCGGAGGCACCACGCGCTGCCACCGTCCGAGTACGGAACGGACAACCAGTAGAGGCCGTACGAACCGTAACCGTTGAACGAAGTCCCGTAGCCGTAGTCGGCGGCAGAAAGAAAGATGCTGGCGGATGCGTAACCACCTCGTCCACAAACAACATACCCGTTGACGCCGTTCATCATCGTAAGCGCGAACACGAGAAAGGAACTGGAGAAATGCGTTGCGCGTTCCATCGTCAAGCTTTGGATATGCAATCTTCCTCCGGCGTTGCGGCGTCAGTTTTCTGCGACAGGAGAAAACGAACGAACATAATGACGGCTTTCTGCTGCGTCTCGCCAAGTTTCTCAATCTCTTTTTCTAGCACCGCGCATGGCATTCGTCACCTCGCTTCCCGTTCAAGGGCATAACTGCCCCAACAAGAAAACATCATTATGCTACCAAGTTATGCTTCCGATCTCAAGAGGGAATGAAGAATGGCGACCGTTGAAGCAACGGCCGCCACTCTTTGCGCGATTATGGCTGCGGGCATGAGGCCGGCAGCTATTCCATCCTACTTCCGCAGGGCCGCCTGTGCGGCCGCGAGGCGCGCGATCGGCACGCGGTACGGCGAGCAGGAGACGTAGTCGAGGCCAATCTGGTGGCAGAACTCCACGGAGGTCGGGTCGCCGCCGTGCTCGCCGCAGATGCCGCAATGGAGAGCGGGCCTGACGGCCTTGCCGAGCTCGATGGCCATCTTCATCAGCTTGCCCACGCCCACCTGGTCGAGCTTCGCGAACGGATCGTTCTCGAAGATCTTCTTGTCGTAGTAGGCGTTGAGGAACTTGCCCGCGTCGTCGCGCGAGAAGCCGTAGGTCATCTGCGTGAGGTCGTTAGTGCCGAAGCAGAAGAACTCTGCCTCCTTCGCGATCTCGTCGGCGGTGAGAGCCGCGCGCGGGATCTCGATCATCGTGCCCACCTCGTAGTCGAGCTTCACGCCGCTCGACTCGATCTCGAGGTTCGCGGCCTCCACGACGACGTCCTTGACGTACTTGAGCTCCTTGACCTCGCCCGTGAGCGGGATCATGATCTCCGGCTTCACGGTCCAGTCGGGATGGCGCTTCTGCACGTTGATCGCCGCGCGGATGACGGCACGCGTCTGCATGCGCGCGATCTCCGGATAGGTGACGGCGAGACGGCAGCCACGGTGGCCCATCATCGGGTTGAACTCGTGGAGCGAGTCGATGATCTCCTTGATGCGAGAGATCGGCTTGTTCTGGGCCTTCGCCAGGAGCGCGACCTCGTCCTCCGTGTGCGGCACGAACTCGTGCAGCGGCGGGTCGAGGAAGCGGATCGTCACGGGATTGCCCTCGAGCGCCTCGTAGAGCTGCTCGAAGTCGTCCTGCTGGTACGGCAGGATCTTGGCGAGGGCCTGGCGGCGCTCCTCCTCGGTGTCGGAGCAGATCATTTCGCGGAACGCGGCGATGCGGTCCGCCTCGAAGAACATGTGCTCCGTGCGGCAGAGTCCGATGCCCTCGGCGCCCAGCTCGCGCGCCTTCTTGGCGTCGCGCGGCGTGTCGGCGTTCGTGCGCACCTTCAGGCGGCGGAACTTGTCGGCCCACGCCATGATGCGCCCGAACTCGCCGGCGATCGTCGCGTCGACAGTCGTGACGACGCCGTCATAGATGTTACCGGTGGAACCGTCGATGGAGAGCCAGTCGCCCTCGCGGAACGTCTTGCCGTTCAGGGTGAACTTCTTGTTCTCCTCGTCCATCGCGATCTCCTGACAGCCGGAGACGCAGCACGTGCCCATGCCGCGCGCCACCACCGCCGCGTGGGAGGTCATGCCACCGCGCACCGTGAGGATGCCCTGCGCGGACTTCATGCCCTCGATGTCCTCGGGGCTCGTCTCAAGGCGCACCAGCACCACCTTCTCGCCGCGCTTCTTCCACGCCTTGGCGTCGTCTGCCGTGAACACGATCTTGCCGCACGCCGCGCCAGGAGAGGCCGGAAGTCCGCGCCCCATAACCTTGCCGCGCTTGAGAGACGCCGCGTCGAACTGCGGGTGGAGGAGCGTGTCGAGGTTGCGAGGCTCGATCATGAGGACGGCCTCCTCCTCGGTGCGCATCCCCTCGTCCACGAGGTCGCACGCGATCTTGAGAGCGGCCTTGGCAGTGCGCTTGCCGTTGCGGGTCTGGAGCATGAAGAGCTTCTTGTTCTCGATCGTGAACTCCATGTCCTGCATGTCGCGATAGTGGGTCTCAAGCGTCTTGCAGATCGTCTGGAACTGCTCGAACACCTCGGGCATCACCTCGGCCATCTTCGCGATCGGCATCGGCGTGCGCACGCCGGCAACCACGTCCTCGCCCTGCGCGTTCATGAGGAACTCGCCCATGAGCTTCTTTTCGCCCGTCGCAGGGTCGCGCGTGAACGCGACGCCGGTCCCGGACTCGTCGTTGAGGTTGCCGAACGCCATCATCTGCACGTTCACCGCCGTGCCCCAGCTGTAGGGGATGTCGTTGTCGCGGCGGTAGACGTTCGCGCGCGGGTTGTCCCAGCTGCGGAACACCGCCTTGATCGCCTCGAAAAGCTGCTCCTTCGCGTCGGACGGGAAATCCTTGCCGATCTTGTCCTTGTACTCCTTCTTGAACTGCCCGGCGAGCTCCTTCAGGTCGTCGGCCGTCAGCTCGACGTCCTGCTTGACGCCCTTCTTCGCCTTCATGTCGTCGATGAGCTTCTCGAAGTACTTCTTGCCCACCTCCATCACGACGTCCGAGAACATCTGGATGAAGCGGCGGTAGCAGTCCCACGCCCAGCGCGGGTTGCCGCTCTTGGCGGCGAGCGCCTCCACCACGGTCTCGTTCAGGCCGAGGTTGAGAATCGTGTCCATCATGCCAGGCATCGACGCGCGCGCGCCGGAGCGGACGCTCACGAGGAGCGGGTTGTCCTTGTCGCCGAACTTCTTGCCGGCGCTCTCCTCGAGCTTCTTGACGTACTCGAGAATCTGCTCCTGGATGTCGTCGCCGATCTTCTTGCCGTCGTCGTAGTAGCGAGTGCAGGCTTCGGTGCTGATCGTGAAGCCCTGCGGCACCGGCAGGCCCAGGCCCGCCATCTCGGCGAGGTTGGCCCCCTTTCCACCCAGCAGGTTCCTCATACCGGCGTTGCCTTCCGTCTGGCCACAGCCGAAGAAGTAGACGTACTTCGTTTCCTTGCTCATTTTGACCTTCTTTTCCTTTGGTTTTCTCTTTACCTTCTTTTGCAAACGGCAATAGTATATGAAATTCCGTCCCGAATGTGAAGCGGATTCTCGCAAAAATGCTTTTTCGGGGTGTTTGGGGCCGCCAAGCTCAGCCGAGAAAAGCTACTTTCCAAGCGTCTCTTCGCAAGCGCTGCCAGCCGCAGGCAGGCTGAAGTCCGCCGGACGCCCCTTCACCTGGCGCGACAGGAAGTCGAGCGCCGCCGGATAGTTTCCGCCGTGTCCGCCCTCCATCAGGGTGAAGCGCACGTTGGCGGATGTGCGCCGGAAATGTATATACATCCGCTCGGGATAGAAGGGATCGCGCAACCCAGCGTACGCGAGCGCGGGAGGCACCTTCTGCGTCTCCTCCACGGCGGAGATGTCCGCCTCGCTCACGCGGTCCTCGGGATTGGCGAGCGCGTTGAACGCGCGGAAGGAGTGCCCAACGGGGACAGACCCCTTCCAGCCGTCGTGTATGCCGGTGACGATGTACGCGCCCACGCCCGCCTTCCTCGCGCGGTCGAGCCATGTGAGCGGCGAGCGGCGAGCGTATTCCTCGGGCTTCTCGGCAGGTGTGCCGCCGCACGCCTGCTCGAGCATCTTGGCGTACTGCTTGCCGCGGCCGGGATGCTTGAGCAGCGAATCGGCGTGCCAGCGCGCGAGATCCGTGATCGGACAGAACGCCGCACCCGCCGCGAATATCTCGGGATGCCGCCCGAGCATGAGGAGCGTCATGTGCCCGCCGCCGGAGCCGCCGACGATGTACACCCGCGAGGCATCTATCCTCGCGTGCGCCTTCGCGTAGTTCACGGCGTCGACGATGTCCTGCACCGCAGGGTCGCCGCCGCAGGCCGGCGGCGTCTTGTTCGGGCCGCGGAAGTTCGGCCCCACCATCGCCCAGCCGCGCTTGCGTGCGTAGTCGAGCACGGTCTTGTAGTGCGACGACGCCCTGTAGTCGTAACTCCACGTGTGCAGCCCCACGACGAGCGGCACCGCGTTCGTCGTCGCCGCCTCCGGCGCCCAGAAGTAGCACGGCTGCATGGTGCCGTCGAACGTCGACTTCACCTGCACAAGAATCTTCGCCCAGGCGGGATCCAGCCCTTTAGGCTTTGCGGCCGCGGCCCTTAGGCCTGCGCCTGACATCAGAACTGCGGCCATGGCGGTCACGCACACCTTTCTTGTCGTAATCATGTCCATTGCACCTTGATTCGGTCGCCGGTCGGCGTCCTTGCTTTCGCGCCCCCAGCTAGAAGTCCAGGTTCCGCACATTGAGTGCGTTGTCCTCGATGAACCTGCGGCGCGGCTCCACTTCGTCGCCCATAAGGAGCGAGAACATCTGGTCGGCCTTCACGGCGTCCGAGAGCTGCACGCGCAGCATGTGGCGCTTCGCCGGGTTCATCGTCGTGTCGAAGAGCTCCGGGGCGTCCATTTCGCCGAGGCCCTTGAAGCGGTAGATGCTCATGCCCTTGCGTCCGCGCGCGCGGATCGCCTCCAGGAGGTCGGGCAGGCTCTTCACGTCCTGCGCCACGCCGTCCTCCTCCAGGGTCGCCACCTTGCCGGATTCGCCCAGGTAGTCCTCAACGCTGAAGCCCATGCCCTTCAGCGACTCCATCTGCTTGCGCAGAAGCGATGCGCGATACATCTCCAGCCAGCGGAACTCCATCTGGTCGGTGGGATGGTACGTCTCCACGCGCGTGGCCCCGATGTCGATCGTCGTCTGCATCTCCTGCTGGAGCGCCGCGACGCGCGCCTTGAACGCGTCCTCGTCGGCGGCGTACTCGATCTGCGCGGTGTCGCCGGCGCCGCGTATCATCACATAGCGCGGCACCACGCCTTCGGCGTCGCGGTGGTCGAGAAGCTGCTTCACGGAGAGTCCGCGCCGCTCGATCGTCTTCTCCGCCGTCTCGATCTCGGCGAGCAGTTCCAGGAGCGCGCGGGCCGCCTCGTTGTCGAGCGCCTCGCCGTTCGCGCGCTTTACCGTCATGTCGTCGAGGCCGAGGAAGAGCAGCTTCTGCGTCATCTCGCCGTCGGTGAGCACGTACTCGATCTTCTTCTTGCGCTCCACCTTGTACAGCGGCGGCTGGGCGAGGTAGACGTACCCCTTCTCGATCAGCTCGGGCATCTTGCGGTAGAAGAACGTGAGGAGGAGCGTGCGGATGTGCGCGCCGTCCACGTCGGCATCGGTCATGATGACGATCTTGTGGTAGCGGGCCTTGGAGATGTCCCACTCCTCGGCGAAGCCGCAGCCGATCGCCGTGATGAGCGTGCGGATCTCGTTGTTGGCGAGCATGCGGTCCACGCGCGCCTTCTCCACGTTCAGCACCTTGCCGCGCAGGGGCAGGATGGCCTGCGTCTTGCGGTCGCGGCCCACCTGCGCGGAGCCGCCGGCGGAGTCGCCCTCCACGAGGAACAGCTCTGTCTTGGAGGGATCGCGCTCGGAGCAGTCGCGCAGCTTGCCGGGGAGCGAAAGGCCGTCCATCACGCCCTTGCGCACGGTTTCCTTCGCCTTGCGCGCGGCTTCGCGGGCGCGGAACGCCATCATGATCTTGTTGACCACGGTCTCCGCGACGGCGGGGTTCTCCTCGAAGAACGTCATGAGCTTCTCGCTCACGATGGAGTCCACGATGCCCTGCACCTCGCCGTTGCCGAGCTTCGTCTTCGTCTGCCCCTCGAATTGCGGCTGCGGCACCTTCACGGAGACGATGACGGTCAGTCCCTCGCGCATGTCATCTCCTGTGACGGCGTCCTTCTCCTTGATGCCGTTCTTCATCGCGCGCCCGTACTTGTTCACGGTGCGCGTGAGGGCCGCACGGAAGCCGGAGAGATGCGTGCCGCCCTCGATGGTGTGGATGTTGTTGCAGTACGTCTGCTCGATGGTGGAGTACGTGTCCGTGTACTGCATCGAGACCTCGGCCTGCACCACACCCGTCACGCCCTGCGCCTCGCCCTCGAAGTGGATCACCGGGGTGAGTACCTTCTTGTTCTGGTTGAGGTACTGCGTGAACTCGTCTATGCCGCCCTCGTAATGGAACGTCTCCTCGTGGTGTCCCTCGCCCTCGTTGTCCTTAAAGTGGATCTTCACGCCCTTGTTGAGGAACGCGAGCTCGCGAAGGCGGTTGCAGAGTATCTCCCACTTGAACGCGTGGCAGCTGAAGATGGAGTGGTCGGGGAAGAACGTCACCTTGGTGCCCGTCTCGTCGCCGCATTCGCCCACGACCTCGAGCGGCTTCGTCACGTGTCCGCGCGAGAACTCGATGTGGTGGATCTTGCCGCCGCGCTTCACCTCCACCTTCATCCAGTCGGAAAGCGCGTTCACGCACGACACGCCCACGCCGTGCAGGCCGCCCGACACCTTGTAGTTCGAGCCGTCGAACTTGCCGCCCGCGTGCAGGATGGTGAGCACCACCTCGATCGCGGGACGGTGCTGCGTCGGGTGCATGTCCACCGGGATGCCGCGCCCGTTGTCCGTCACGGAGAGCGAGCCGTCCGGGTTGATCTGCACGTCGATGAGCGAGCAGTACCCCGCAAGCGCCTCGTCGATCGAGTTGTCCACCACCTCGTACACGAGATGGTGGTACCCGCGTTCGCCCGTATCACCGATGTACATGGCGGGGCGCTTGCGCACGGCCTCCATGCCCTCCAGCACCTGGATGTTGGCGGCGTTGTAGTTGCCCGCCTCGGTTACGGCGGCGGTTTCTTCATCGATTCGGTTCGTCTGTTCTTCAGCCATTTCTTTTCCTTTGGAAACTGGTGGACATTGTACCATATTCCGCGCGCGTACGCGAGGGAAATCTCATGTGCGAAGGGATTATACGGACGGACGGGGCCGCAGAAACGGCTAGTTCTCTGCCGCTTTGGCGGAAATGGTCGCAAGAGCCTCATCTGCGCTTGCGCACGCCTTGCAGCCGTCGGGAAAACGCGTCTTGCCGTTGCCCCAGCCGAGGATGAAGCCTCCGCGGGACGCGAAGCGCTCCACGATGCCGCGAGGGACCCGTTCAAGCTTGCCCTTCGCCGAATGAGGGAAGAGCAGCGCGTCGGCATGGTCGAGCAGTCCCCTGCGGATGTCCTCGTCGTTGACGGGGAAGAGGTCTATGTCCTCGTTCGCGTCTAGGGCGAGCATGGTCTTCGCCGTCTCCACACCCACCGGATACACGCTGTAGTACGCCACGGTGTACGCGCGGCGGCTGCGCGGACGCACGGGCAGGGTGATGTCGCGCCCAGTTATGAAGCGAAACCCTCCGCGCACCAGCACTCGCGAGTTCTCGAAGAACTCTGGATGGACGGACGTCACGAACACGCGTCCCTTGCCGAAGGTGCCGCCGACGATCGCGGCGCGTCCGTACATCTCCGGCCCCTTGCCGTGCTTGCCGGAGTCCGTGCGGTTCACGCCAAACACCTTGAAGGACGCGCCTGCGACAAGCTGCGTGCTCGGTTCGAGGATCGGTCCGTGGCTGTACTGGATTGAATAGAGGCCCGTCTTGAGCCCGGTCGCCTCCGCGCCGTCCTTGTTGAGCTCGATCGGCATCAGGAAACGACCTTTGGAACCCGACCGGTAGAACGGCATCACGCCGATTCCGCGCGATGGATCAGGCGCCTCCTCCATCATCAGGCAGCACCCCGCGCACGTGCCGAAGTACCCTCCGCCGTTCCGGATGAATTCACGGAGACGCGCCACGCCGTTCGTCCCGAGATCACGCTTTATGTCGGGCGAGCTGCCTCCCGGCATGACGAGCAAGTCGAGGCCGTCGAGGCCGCCGGCGCGGATCATCGCGGAATCGACTATCTTGAGCTCCAGTTCCGGCGATCGCTCGACGATCCGAAACCATTCCGTCGCACCGTTGCCGCTGATGCCGCGCCCTGCGTAAACGCCGGTCTTGATACGGACGGACAAGTTCGTCGTCTCCGCCCCCGCCGCCAACAGCGCTGTTCCGGCAACGGCAATTGCCGCCAATGCCATCCTTGCGTTCATATTCATCTTTATCATGCTCCTTTTTTGCCTGTGTTTGAAATCGTGGCCGTAATCGGCCTGCCGCGCGTGCCAAGGGATGAAAGCGGCGTCACGGCGATGGACACCGCCCCGCCCGCCAGGATATCCTTATTCGAAATCTCGACCTCCGTCACCCCGCCGTTCGTCTCATGACCGATGCCCATGTTGCCGCCAGCCGCGTAAACAGCCTTGCGCAGCTCGCCGTTGACCGCCACCTCGTACGCATAGACCCTGCACTTCGGATTTCCGTCTGCAAGAGGTATTTTGACATTGCCGCCTTCGGCGACGAGCCGCGAGCCCTTCCTGAACTGCGGCTCGCCAATCACCTTCTTCAATTCCTCCTTGGAGAACGGATGCGGCTTCGCTTTGCCGCTCTCAATCTTGCACCCATCCAGGGGCAAGATCCAATCCGTCCCCAGACTTCCCCCCTCGCCAAACTCGCGCCGCTCGATCGCCATCATGTCGTCGTAGAGGCGGAACACGTATCCCTGGCGGGCCACGCCGATCTTCTCGCGCTCGCCGCCCTCGAGCTTCGCCTTGGTGATGTATGCGTCGTGCGCGAACGGCAGCCACCCCTTCGGCAGACACGCCGGCACCTGTATGGCGATCGCGCCGCCCCAGTCGAATATGACGTTCCAGTTGGACGCGCTGTGGTGCCAGTGCCCGAAGAGGCTGACCGCCTCTGGGAACTTCGCCATCGCCCGGTTGAGCGCGGCGTGGGGACGGATATGCGAGAGGACGAAGAACGGCCTACGCCCGTCGCGGAAACCCTGCTTCTTCTCAACCTCATTGACGAGCCTGGCGATCTGTCCTTCCGCCACACCGTAGTGGCGCCCGAAGAAGTGGTAGCCCTTCACCTCCCTGTGCCATGTGGGCTCGTACTTCTCGTCCCACACCCGCTCCCAGCTGGAGGCGATGTCCGTCGCGAGAATGCGCCGCGCGCGCTCCTCCGGATCCTTGAACACGCGCTCGACCTTGAATCCCACGTCGTTTCCGTATTGCCAACCGTCGATCTCGTGGTTGCCCGTGACGAACAGCTTCTCGACTTTGTGGCCGTCCGGCGCAAGTCCCTTGGGAAACACCTTGTTCCACGCCTCGGCGTGGAACTCCAGCTCCCGGATCTGGCCGCGGTGCGCCGCGTCGCCGCAGTGCACGACGGCATCGACGTTCTGGATGCGGAAATACTCCAACGCCGAAACAAGGTATTTGTGCGGGAACGTCCGCGCCGCCTTGAGGCCGGTGTAGTCTGTTCTGAGGTGCGTGTCGCTGAGCGCGCCGAACACCAGCTTCGCGCCCTTCGGCGGCTTCCAGCCTTCCGGCGCCGCGAATAGCGTACGCCCGCCCGCTGCGGCGAAACCAAATGCCGCAAGGACCTCACCCAGAAAGCCCCTTCTCGTAATCCGCACTTCAGGCACCGAATTTCCTTCTTCTATCGCCTAAACCTTCGCCACGTCGAAGCTGCGGCTCACGCACGCGCGGGCCGCGACGAGATCGGCGAGTTCGCCGGCGGCGATGAACTGGACGATGAGATTGCCGATCGCCGTGCCCTCAGTGGGTCCGGCGAACACCTCAAGGCCAGTCGCCTCGGCGGTGAGCTTGTTGAGGTAGCCGTCCTTAGAGCCGCCGCCCACGATGTTGACGGAGGTGTAGGTCTTGCCCGTGAGCTGCGCGAGGTTCTTGATCATCTTCGCGTAGCAGTCGGCGAGCGAGGCGTAGACGCACTGCATCAGCTCGCCGACGGTGGCGGGCTTGACGTCCGCCGCCGCCTGCACCTCCGCGATCATCGAGGCGGGCGCGAGGAAGCGCGTGTCGTTCGCGCTCACGCGTCCCGCGAACGACGTGGCCGCCTTTGCCGCGTTCTCGAGATCGGCGAAGGAGTACTTCTTCCCTTTCTCGTAGTCGGAGAGCGTCCAGGTGACGGTATTCTCCTTGCCCTCAACGTAGTCCACTCCGTTCAGCTCGCGGCGGATGGACTGGATCATCCAGAGCCCCATGATGTTCTTGAGGAAGCGGAAGCGGTACCATGCGCCGCCCTCGTTCGTGAAGTTCGCGGCCTTCGCCTCGGGCGTGGTGATCGGCTCGGCGTTCTCCACGCCGAGGAGAGACCACGTACCGCTCGAGATGTACACCGCCTGGTCGTCGCGCGCCGGGACGGCGAGGAAGGCACTGCCCGTATCGTGCGTGGCGGGCAGGACTACCTGCGCGTCGAAGCCAACCTCGGCCTGCACGGCGGAGGTGAGTCCGCCCAACGTCGTGCCGGGCATTTCCAGCTTGCCGAAGATGCGGCGCGGGAGGCCGAGCTTGTCGATCACCTCCCAGTCCCAGTCCTTCGCGCGCGCGTTGACGAGGTTGCCCGTCGTCGCGTTCGTGTACTCGTTCGCCATCTTGCCCGTGAGCACGAAGTTCAGGTACTCCGGCACCATCAGGAGGCGCTGCGCCTTATCGATCTGCTCGGGATGCTCCTTCTTGAGCGCGGCGAGCTGGTAGATGGTATTGAAAAGCATCTTCTGGATGCCGCAGCGGGCGTAGAGCTCGTCGGAGGAGATCGCGGCGTCCACGAGCGCGTCCGCGCCCTCCGTGCGCGCGTCGCGGTAGGCCACCATGTCCGAGCAGGGCAAGCCCTGCTCGTCGAGGAGAATAAAGTCCACGCCCCAGGTATCGATGCCGATTGTGGCGGGAATCTTGCCGATCTCCTTGCACTTCGCGATGCCCTGCAGCACGCTGCGTGCGAGCGCCTGGTGGTCCCAGCAGTCGTGTCCGTCCTTGCGGATCTGGGAGTTGTCGAAGCGATATACTTCCTCGAGGACGATCTTGCCGTCCTCGACGTGTCCCAGGATATGGCGTCCAGACGACGCCCCGATGTCTATTGCGAGAAAGTAGTTCATGTTCGTCTCCGTTGTCGTTGCGGATATTCTATCAGTTTTCCGCCGCCGTGGCTACCTGCGGAATTTCGGGTTGTTGCCGGCGATCACGAAGGCCACCTCGCCCTTCACCTTCGCGTCCTTGAACTTCGCCGCCAGGTCGGAGAGGTAGCCGCGTTCCACGCGCTCGTGCAGCTTGGTCAGCTCGATGCATACCGCCGCCTCGCGGTCGCCCAGCGTCTCGTAGGCCGCCTGGAGCGTCGCGCCGATGCGGAACGGGCTCTCGTATCCGATGAGCGTATGCTCCTTGTCGGCATCCTCCGCGAACCAGTTGCGGAGCGCCCCCGGCCCGCGCGGCGGGAAACCGCGGAACGTGAACGAGCTAGTGGGCAGCCCGCTCATCACCAGCGCCACGTTCACCGCGCTCGCGCCCGGAACCACCTCGAACGGCACGTTCTCCTGCGCGCACTTGCGCACGAGCCGGTAGCCGGGATCGGATATGGCCGGGTAGCCGCCGTCGGATGCGAGGACGGCCTCGCGCCCGGCACGAACCGCCGCGACGACGGTCGCGGCCACGCGGTCCTCGTTGCCCTGGCGGTAGCTGACCATCTCCGGGCGCGGGATGCCGAGGTGCGCGAGCAGCTGCCACGTGCGGCGCGTGTCCTCGCAGGCTATTAGCGAGGCATTGCGGAACGCCTCAGCCGCGCGAGGGCTAAGATCGCCCAGGTTTCCGATCGGCGTCGCCACCACGTGCAGCATCGCGCTCATGACGGATTCTTCTCCTTCCTGCGGCGGAAGTGGATGAGGCCGAAGAGCTCCAGGCCGATGAGCGACAGCACCGTGGCCGAGATCGCGATCACGTAGAGCCCGCCGGCGGAGGCCATGCCGATCCCCGCCGCCACCCACATGCCGGCGGCGGTGGTGAGGCCGTGGACGACATGCTTCTGCACGAGGATCGTGCCCGCGCCGAGGAAACCGATGCCGCTCACGATCTGCGCCGCCACGCGCGCCGCGTCGGCGGTGTGCGTCCCGGCCACGGCTGGATCCATGAACCCGTACTGCGAGACGATCATCAGGAGCGCGCTGCCGAGCGCCACGAGGAAGTGCGTGCGCGTGCCGGCCGTC
>Ga0310697_10003687_pt1 | contig 15386 bp, 14 predicted proteins | sample 172DNAGHGlowgp2_FD_203883 | JGI IMG/M metagenome (GOLD analysis project Ga0310697, IMG submission 203883) | Sheep rumen microbial communities from Palmerston North, Manawatu-Wanganui, New Zealand - 1728 DNA GHGlow gp2 (v2) (version 2) | ecosystem: Host-associated > Mammals > Digestive system >... | reverse complement strand
AAAAAAGTGCGATTTGTCTTGTAAAACCATAAAATCCCATAAATTGATTATGAAATGTCATTGACATACAAAAAATCACATGCTAGACTGATTTTCGTGGTGCGGTTGATGCCGGTAAAACCCCAAAGAAAAATTCAAAGGATAAAATGTCATTGTTTCTCTCATCTTATGAAAATCGTTTGGATACCAAGGGGCGTATTTCTGTGCCGGCTTCTTTTCGTACCGCGTTAAATAATGAAAAATTTGCCGGTGTGGTTCTTTACCGTTCTTTTACAAATAAATGTATCGAGGGATTATCCATGTCGCGCATGGAATCTTTGGCGGCGGCAACCGATAAAATGGGTGTTTTTGATAATTCTTTGGACGATTTATCGGCGATGCTGTTTGCAGATGCGCGTCCATTACAATTTGATGTGACGGGGCGCATTATAATCCCGGCGGATTTATTGGCACATGCAGGAATTGTGGATACGGCATTGTTTGTCGGTCGCGGTAATTCTTTTCAAATTTGGAATCCGGCGGATTTTTATGCCGCCCAAGAAAAATCTTTGGAAAATCTGCGTGCATCACGTCCAAATTTGGTTATATAATATAAATTTGTTTGCATATAACCCCCTCCACCCGCTTTCGTTTCGCTTCAGCGAGGTCCACCTCCCCAATGCTTACCCATCCGTCTTTGCTGTCGCAAAGCCGCGACGGGACCCAGCGGGGCGGAATAAAAAATCCCCAGATTATTCTGGGGATTTTTAATGGTTTCAGTTTTAATTACATGTCGCATTACTGTTCTTTCTGCATTCACCACCTTTGCTATGGTCGCTACTGTTTGCCCATGTCCATGTGCAGATTGCGCCACCATTATTAATTTTACTGACAGCGGAACCTGTGTCGCAATAACCACGCAATTCTTCGCAGTCTGCTTTTTCGGTCAGTTGGCTACATGCGTACTCAATGGTCGTTTCGTTTTGATATATCTCTAAACTGGTGTAATTACCCGTCACCCAATTCAATAAAAGCGTAGGATTCACAGAACCATAAATATTACCATTTACAGACATGCAAGTCTTGATTTGTGAATAGCAAGAATTGATTGCTGTTCTGGATTTTGTGCTTTCTGGATTTGCTTCGTCATAATTGTTTGATGACAAACAACTGGAAACATCGCTGATACAATCTTCGGCGTATGATGCCAACAATTCGTCTTGTGACATTTTGATTTGCACCAATGCGCGTTGCAAGAAGTTTTTGATAACTTCGTTTTGTGGATTGTATTTGCCTTTGTTATCGTATGTATATTTTTGGCACTGATTCAACACAGACATACACATACCATAATCTTTGTTGTTTTTGCTGTCATGCCAACCAATTTTGTTTTGCAAATATGCCGACATTTTATCCGATGCACTCTGTGCCGCATTTGATGTCACAGTTTCGTTTATATATTCAACCAAACTGACAAATTTATCATCTCTGGAATCAACCCATGGATTTTTATTGTTGGAATTCCAAGTTTCGAACAAATTATCGTGTGAATAACTTGAAGACATACTGCTGTCGTCTGTGTTGTTGCCAGGCATACTGCCGATAACGACCGAACCATTTACGATATATTGACCGGTTGGGTCCAAGCAACTTTCGTATCCATTACCGCAAACATAATCGTCTTGCATACATGATTCCAATGCACTGACGCAACCGCGCAAATCGTATGCGTTTTTGTTTTGTGCAACCATCAAACGAGCCTTTTTCAAGACTTCTTTTGCGTTTGCAACTGTTTGTGTCATTTGTATATTTGACTCTGTCAAAGCGCGTTCGTATGCCAAACATGATTTATCGATTTCCAAATCGTATGAATTTGTCACGACCGCGGCATCAACACCTTGGGCGGTGCAAGAATTCAATACTGATGCCTTGCAACGTGCAGATGCGGTTTTATACAAACTTTCGCCACGTTGATTTGAAATGCTGTTGGTATTAGAACTGGTTGTGTTCATAAATGCCGACAAATCAAAACCTGTTGAACCGATGTCAAAGTCCAATAAACCAGACAAATCGAAATTCATATTGCTGGCGGTGCCAACCGAAGATGCAGTCCCAGATTTAACATCAACAATCATACGTTTGACTTTATCCAAACTGGAACGAATTGCAGAATTGTCTTTGGAATCTTTCATGGTTAATTCTGCCTCGGTTTCTGTGAAAAGGGTATTGATTTGTTCTGCTGGCAAACCGATATATTGAATACTGCGGGCGACATCTTGTAATGCCTCTGTTGCAGATTCCAATGCGGCCTCGGTCTTTTCATAGTTAGAAATGTTTTTGGAACATGTGCAACGACCTTGGTTGTCGTCCAAAACATTACAATAATTATCCATACAAGACGCATATTGTGCCTGGCAATATTCGGTCAAAGATTTAATTGCGTTCAATTCGGCCGTTGTTTCCACCGCAGATTCCGCTGTTGGAACTGTTGTTGTTGTGGCGGGAACAATTGTTGCCGCACGCATGCCACGTGATGTCACAGATGCGCGAACACCACTGGTTGTATTGGGATTATAAACTGTTTGGGTGGAATTCAATGTTGATGCACGTGCCGCAACACCTTGACGTTGGGTGGTCCCAATGTTGTCGGCGCGACGTGTTGTCGTCGATGTTGTGCGCACAGGTGTCGTTGCGCTGCGGACAGAAACACTGCGTGACCGCACAGAATTTGTTCTGGGGCTGGCCACATTGCTGGCGCGACTGATGCCCGAACGGCCCGCCGCCACACGACCTGCGGTGCCGGTTCCAATCATACGACCAGATGTGCTGGTTTGTGGTTTTGCAACCGGTACAGATACTTCTTCGTCTGCAACAATTTCTTCGACCGCGCCAGTTGTCGCATCGTCAAATTCAACCCCAGAAAACATATTTTCTGTATCAATTTGCGACGGTGAAACCTCGGCAAATGCGGGTAAAACCAACAAACTGCTTAAAACAACGACTAATCTTTTCATCGATATCACTCCTACCTTTTATGATTTATTTTATCATATTCGGTAGCATAAAACAAATAAAAAATAAGTCATATTGACATCTGTTAGGGTGGTAAAAAAGTTGTCGGTCACACACCGACGCATCAACTAAACTTTGCACACTGAAAATTGAACGTTGTTAATGATGTGCGATGATGTGCAAAACAACACTAACAATAAATAAAATCGTTATAACAGATAAAATGATTTTTTGTGGGGCGTGTTTTTCGTGCGTGTGGCACATATCACAATCGCAATGACAATCGCGTATAACAAACACCCAAGATAACCCCAACATCAAAGCTGAAATCACAAACAGCCATGGTTCCAACCAATCTGGCATAAAATACGATGAATGTGCGACCTCTGGGGCGAATAAACTTAATATTGCCAATACAACCGGCAAAACGCAACAAAACAGATGTGGCAACAATGTCGCAATAATCCCAAATTTAACAGCCTTGTTTTTCATATTGTTATTCTTCATTAAACTTTGTTTGGTATCCCCAGCAGGATTCCCTTGGCATAAATGCCTATGGGGAAACCGTAACGATTTGATTGCACTACGCTTATCAAATCTACTTGTTTTCGAACCAGGCAAACTTGCCGTTTGCCGTGGCACCATTTCCAAAAGCTAGCGACGATAAATTAAACTTTCACACCTTTCGGTATGAAACTTTAATTTATGGTATCCCCAGCAGGAATCGAACCAGCATCAGAGGTTTAGGAAACCCCCGTTCTATCCAGTTGAACTATGGGGACATACACAAACATCTTAAACAAATTAAAACACAAAATCAACATTTTGCAAACAAACAAATAAATGTTGCTTTTTTATTGCGCGTCGATATAATAATCAAGAAAAAACAAAGGGAAATTAAAAAATGGCAACAATTACACGAAATGATTTGGCAACCCGCTTGCGTGATAAATTTGGTTTAACCGCAACCGATGCATATAAAATGATAGATGTTATTTTTGCAGAAATTGGTGAATCGTTGGTTAATGGAAATGATGTCAAATTTTCTGGTTTTGGAACTTTCAAAATTTTGACAAAACCGGCGCGTATTGGTCGTAACCCTAAAACAGGTGTTCCTGCGGTTATTTCTGCGCGTCGTGTTGCAACATTTCGTCCAAGTACAGAATTTAGACAGCGTGTTGGAAATAAAGATTAAAAAAACACCCGCATTTGCGGGTGTTTTTACCAAATCTTTACGCGTTTATTCGGTGCAATATACATTTTCGATTTATCGTTTATTTTAAAAGCATCATACCACGCGTCAATATGTGGCAATATTCCATTTACGCGCCAACGTCCCAAAGAATGTTCGTTTGTTTTTGTTAATCGTAAAACCTCGGCATCACGAATATTCTGTGTGAATCCCATTGCGTATGCAATAAAGAATCTTTGTGCATCAGTCAATCCATTGATTGGTTCTGTGCGATTACCAAATTGGGTAAATGCGGTAAATGAAACAGTCACACCACCATAGTCGGCTAAATTTTCGCCCAATGTAAATGTTCCGTTTGCGCGTGTGTCTGTTGCAACCGTTATATTGTTAAAGAACTCGCGTAATACATTTGTTCTTTTGTTAAATTCGCGTGTGTCATCGGCGTTCCACCAATCGCGCATATTGCCGTCTGCGTCAAAGTGACGACCACTGTCGTCAAACCCATGTGTCATTTCATGACCGATTATGCTGCCGATTGCGCCATAATTAAATGCGTCATCTGCCCGCATATCAAAGAACGGGTATTGCAAAATACCGGCTGGAAAACATATTTCGTTTGTTGATGGGTCGTAATATGCATTAACCTCGTGTGCGTTCATATACCAAATGTTTGGGTCGCGTGGTTTGTCGATTTTATCCAACCAGAATCTGTCATGAAATTTCCAAATACGAACCATGTTATCATACAGCGAATCGTTGTTTGATATTTCCAGATTTGAATAATCGCGCCATACATCTGGATAACCGATTTTTGCATGGAAAGTGCTTAATTTTTTCAATGCTTCTTGTTTTGTGTCGGCGGACATCCAATCCAGTTTTTCAATTCGCATCTTTAATGCAGATTGTAAATTTTTTACCAAATCTTGCATGCGACTTTTTGCATCTGCATGGAAAAATCTTTCTGTGAATATTTTACCAACCAAATCACCCAAAGAACCATCGACAATACCAATGGCGCGTTTCCAACGCGGTTTCTTGTCGCTTTGACCGGTTAAAACCTTGTTAAATTCAAATGCAATATCGTATGTTCTGTCGTCCAGATATGGTGTTGCCCCAGAAATCATACGAACCTTTAGATAAGTTTTTAATAAATCTATATCTGTATTGTTTATAATATTGATGGCTTCTGTCAAAGCCTCGGGCTGTGCAACACTGATTGATTTTGGGTTGATTTCGCGTGCGGCAAAATATTTATCCCAATCAAAACCGACAAAAGTATCTTTGAATTCTTGGATTGACATTTTGTGGTAATTTTTCAATGGATTGCGCAAATCTTCTTTTCTATAAAAAGCCTTGGCTAATTGTTTTTCCAGATTAAATATTTTTTGTGCATCGCCAGACACACCAAATGCGGTCATCAATTTATCCAAGTATTCAATATATTTTTCGCGAACCTGTTCGGATTTCTCATCGTCGTCAAAATAATAATCACGTGACAAACCTGTGCCAGATTGCACAATGTGATATAAATAATATGAACTGTCTTTTTCGTCTAACTCAACAGTATCGACAAAAAATCCATCAACAAAACTGTGCAATTTTCCCAACGCACTTGGCAAATCGGCAACAGATGTTATTTCGCTGATATCTGCCAAATATGGACGCACAGGACGCACCGTTTCGGTGTTTAATTGTCTTTCGTTCATAGCAATTCTAAACAATTTACCAACTTTACCGGTGTCTGTTTCGGCGATTTCACGAACGCGTTTATCGTTTTGTTCGGCCAGTAATTCAAATGTCCCGTATCTTGCATAGTCGTTTGGAATAGGGTGGGCCACGCGCCAGCCACGTGTTGCGTAATCATAAAAATCTGTCCCGGGGGCAATCCTGGTGTCCATATTCTTAATATCTAAACCTATTGTCATGCTGTTCTCCTTGTGTATAAAACCGGCCAATGCCAAAGTGATGGCAACTGCACAGATTCCAATTATATTTAATAATTTATGTTCCATTTATTCTTTACTTTATTATATGTAAAATTAAATTGTCTAATGTCAATAATCCTTTTGATGTTGCGATTATGCGATTGTCTTTGATTTGGGCCAATTCATTATTAGAATTTATAAAATCTATATCAACTATATTTTTTATTGTATCATCAATTAACACACCACGTGTTGTGCGCAATCCTGTAATAATGCGTTCTGTGGCGCGTGTGTTTGCGTCTATCTTATTTGCTTTGATATTGCCACCCGATTGTTCAAACCAATCGCCGTCAATCAATACGCGTCCCATTGCACCGTTGCCCAAACCGATATACGCATCACCGTCCCATATGTTTTGATTATGTCTGCATTGTTGATTGGGCGCGGAATAATTGGAAACCTCGTATCGTGATAAATTTAAATGACTTTGTATGGTTAAATACATTTCTGCCATTTCATCATTGGACGGCATATTTAAATTCATATGTCCAAACGGAGTGTTTGGTTCGATGGTTAATTCGTACAAAGATGCGTGTTGTAATCCAATATCATTTATTTGCGTGCATAAATTGATTACACTTTTAACATTATGATTTGGCAGTCCATATATAAAATCTGCACTGACCCTGATACCAGATTTTTGTGCGTCTTTTATAAGTTTTATTGCGGTTTGTGCATCATGTTTGCGTCCCAAGAATTGCAGTTCGTCATCATCAAATGATTGCGCGCCGATTGATAAACGCGTCATGCCATTTTCAATAAATCTTTGTAATTTATCATGTGTGATTGTCCCAGGGTTTGATTCAACGGTGACTTCATCGCAACATGATAAGTCAAATTTACTGTTTAAATATTGCATGATTTTTTGAAAAATATTTATAGGCATTAAACTAGGGGTGCCGCCACCAAAAAAAATTGTTGGAACATTTATGCGTCCCAGTTTATTAACCCAATAATCTATTTCATTACAAATTTGATTACAATATGAATCCCAATCTGGTGAAATTGCACGTGAAAAAAAAGCACAATAATTGCACTTGGAAATGCAATACGGAACATGAATATAAATGTTGTGTGGCGCAATCATACGGGTCATATTAAAACAAAGAATAAAAAAATCCAGTAAATCATTTTTTTAGTTGCATTAAATATTGAAATTGTTTCATAATGAAAGCAAATGAGGAAGGATAAAATCACGATTTTGCTTGGAATCTGCGTGTCGCTGCCGGCTTGGGCCAGCAACGAAGGTGTTCCATCGTATTATCAAAAACAACCAATATCGATGAATCGTGCCGCATACGGTTCGTATCAAAATCGTGGTTATCAAAATTATGTTGGGTCTGGTTCTAAACAAGTCGTTTCGTCAAACACATACACATATCGTGTGCCTGCGGCGCCCCAGGTTGCACCATATCCTGGAACAATGACGGCAAACGGTGTGTCAATACCAACGGCTGATGAAAATGGTTTTTATATCTATGGCGGGTATGGTCGTCGTTTTGCAGATTTTCAATTTACAACATCTGTAAATTCCGTTTTGGAATGGGACGATATGGTGTTTAATGAATTAAAGGCTGGTGCGCGTTATAATTTTACATTGCGCAACTTTGATATGATGGCATTTGGTGAATTTACATACGGTAAAATGGAAAGTGGCGGTCTGTCCATGGATTATGATTTGTTGCCGTATGATGTTGCACGTCCAAACGAAGGAATCTTTACAATATCTGTTGGTGACCAATCTGGTGACACAAATCACATGAAGTTTGGAATCGGTGCGCACAATATATGGGATATTGCGGGTTGGAAATTAACACCTGTGTTTGGTTATGAGATATTTAAACATAATTTGCAAATGGCCGACCATTATTATCCAAACCAGGGTGTATATATTCCATTGATGACCCAGGACGGCGATTATGTCTTTGGTGACCCCGAAGATTTGGGTATTTATTATGCTGTTCCTATTAATCAGGCCGAAGCGGCTGCTGAACAATGGTACCAGGTATGTGTGTCGCCCGAACAAATCAATGTTGGTTCGGTTGATCCATTAACAGGTGCATTGTCGATAAATGATTATGTTTATGATGCGGCAAATCCTTATGCACCATGGGGTGTTGGCTATGATGAATGTGTTATAATTGGCGGCGATGGTCCAATATTGGTGTCTGGCAAAACACATGAATATAATACAACATGGTCTGGATTTTATATTGGATTGGGAATTGAAAAACAATTAACATTAACTGATAAATTGCGCTTTTATGGCCAGGTCAGTATGCCGAAATATTCGTCCGAAGGTATATGGCCAAACCGGACAGATTGGCAACAACACCCCAGTTTCTTGGACGAGGGTGATAATGATGCCTTTGCGTATGAATTGGAAATGGAATATTCGATGCGTTTATCTGACCGTTTGCAATTATCGTTAAAGGCGGACACAAATTATTTCCATGTGGGTAAAATCGGTGGTGAAATTTATTGGGCTGAATACACCGAATATACCGAGGTTCCCAGCAATGTTGATCCTGATGCATTTGATTATGTCGCAACAACATATCCGGCATATACTGAACGCGTGACAGATGCTTTGAAAGAGGCAACATGGCAATCATTTAGTTTGCATTTGGGATTAAAATACGCTTTTTAATTTAATACAAATAATAATGGGGTTGTAATATGAAACATTTTGGCGTGGTGTTTTTTTGCGCATTGTTTTCGTTTGTGTCGATTGAATCATACGCGGCGCGTGGTGAATTTGATTTTGAACGTTGGAACGCAATACAATCGTCTGTGCGTGCGACCGCAATGGCGGACGGTATTTCAAATGCGACAATTGATGCAACCTTGAAAAATTCTGTGTTTATTCCGCGTATAGTTTATAATGATAAAAACCAATCGGAATTTAAATTGACATTGCGTGATTATTTATCGCGAACGGTAAATGCTGAACGTGTGCGCAGTGGTCAAAATATGGCACGTAAATATCCAACTTTGTTGGGAAAAACTGAAACAAAATATGGTGTGCCGCGTTATGTGATTTTGGCATTTTGGGGCATGGAATCAAATTATGGAACTGTCAAAAAGGCATATAAATTAAAAGACGCATTTTTTACATTGATGTATGATGGACGTCGTGAAAAATTTTTCACTAATCAGTTATTGGCATTGATGAAAATTGCAGATAAAAATAATCTGGATATAAACAGTATTTACGGCAGTTGGGCTGGTGCAATGGGACATTTTCAATTTATCCCAACAACATTGGCATCATATGGTGCAGACGGCAATGGTGACGGAAAAATTGATATAATAAATAATATCAGTGATGCAATGTTCAGTGCGGGAAATTATTTGAATAAATTGGGTTGGCGCCCGGACGAAAAAATTGTCACACGTGTTTTAATTCCATCGGACATAGACGATGATTTAATAAATGGCGATAAAAAATATCCTATATCATATTGGGCAACCTTGGGGGTATTAAATGCTGATGGCACGCCATTGGCGGCTGGTGATACGGTTGTTGGATTGGTTGCCGATACGGCGGACAAAGCGGATACGGTATATGCAATATCACCTGATACAGATATAGATATGACGACGGTTCGCATTGCGTATTTAACATATCCAAATTTTTATCGAATCAAAAAGTGGAATAATTCAAATTGGTATGCAATCGCCATTGGTGAATTATCTGGTAAATTAAAATAAATCTGTTGATATAGTGGTTTTTCTTTGTTATCCTTAACCCCAGTATATAAAAGGATAAAAAAGAAATGAGTATAAAAGTTCGTGATTTCGAGGTGCGCCTAACCCGTACCAAAGAAGAACGCCGCCAGGTGCGTCAATTGCGTTATCGTGTCTTTGTCGAAGAAGAGGGTGCGTCTGCAACCGAAGAACAAAAAAATTTACGCGAAGAATACGACTCGTATGACAGATTTGCTGAATATCTGGGTGTTTTTCACGAAGGTCGCGTTGTTGGCACGTATCGCATTATCAATCGTGATGCGGCGGAAAAAATGGGCGGATTTTATACAGAAACTGAATTTGATATTTCAAAAATAAAAAAATCTGGTGCAAATATTGTGGAAATGTCACGCGCATGTGTGGCACCGGAATATCGTGAAAATGCGCTGGTTATGCGTCTGTTATGGGCGGGATTGGGCGAATATATTATGCGTCATAAAATTGGTATTGTGTTTGGCGTTGCATCATGGATGGGAACAAATCCGGCGGAATCAGCCCAGGCAATTTCATATTTATATTATAATCATCTGTCGCCTTTGCGTTTGCGTGCAACTGTGGAATCAACAAAATTGGCACCGGGCGTAAATCCAAAATTAACACGTATGAATATTTTACCAGAGGTTTTTGTTGATGCGAATATTGCGCGTCGTCAAATGACCCCATTGGTAAAGGGGTATTTGCGTATAAACGCAACATTTGGACGCGGTGTGTTTATTGATAAACCATTTAATTCATACGACGTATTTGTGATGTTGCGCACCAAAGATATGGACGCGCTTTACAGAAAACATTTCTTTGGCACAAATGAAAGTTTCGAAGGCGAAGATTTTGAATTGCCGTCTAACTTTATTCAAACATTGGGCAAGATTATTGCATCTCCTGCCAAGGGCGCAATGCGTGTAATGCGTTCTGTATTTGCGTTTTTATTACGCGAAGATGCGGCTGATGCGGAATTAATCCAAGACCCAGATAAAACAGACGAAGACGAAAGGCAAGAATAATGAAAATAATGGCGGATAAATGTCGTGTTAATATTTTTAATCCAAGTTCCAATAATTTTTTTAATTCCACGCGGGCGTTTTTCTGTAAAATATATGCGCTTTTTTATGTGGAGTTTGAGTGCCGCAACGGGGCTGCGTATTCGTCGGCATGGTAAATTATCGAAAAACCGTCCGTTGTTGTGCATCTGTAATCATATTTCTGTATTTGAATTGATGACAATGCCTGTGGCGTATGGTTGTTCATTTGTTGGAAAGATTGATATTGCATCTTACCCTTTGGTTGGTTGGATTGCAAAAAAATTCGGTGTGGTTTTTGTGGATAGACGCCCATCGCATGCCATCGAGGCGATTGGTGCTATGACAAAACAAATGAATTCTGCATCATATCCTGTTGTGATTTTCCCCGAAGGAACAACCACCAATGGCGCGTATGTTCGTGAATTTAAATCTGCGATGTTTAATATGGTCGAAGAAATTGATAATTTAACAATTCAACCAATGGTCATTACATATCGTACGCGTCGCAATAAATGTGTTAATGACCAGGTTTTGGCAAACGATTATGCATACTTTGATAATGTGAAACAGACCCAGGGTCCAAAGTGCGAGGTCGAACGCAGTGCGTTTGGTCAAATATTTCATATCGCGCAACTGGGCGGAATGACGGTGCATATATGGGCATTGGAACCTGTTTCTGTATCTGGTATGAATCGCAAAGAAATTGCAACAAAATTGCATGAAATCGTATCGAACAAATATATGGAATTAAAAGATAAAGAGATATAAAAATGAAAACAGCAATAACACCGACACGTGCGGAAAATTTTAGTGAATGGTATCAAAATTTAATTGTTGCAGCCGATTTGGCGGAAAATGCCCCTGTGCGTGGTTGTATGACAATTAAACCATATGGTTGGGCAATATGGGAACTGATGCGCGACCAAATGGATAAACGAATTAAGGCAGCAGGTGTTCAAAATGCAAATTTCCCATTACTGATACCGATTGCATATTTTAACAAAGAAGCAGAACATGTTGCCGGTTTTGCAAAAGAGGCGGCTGTTGTCACACATTATCGTTTGAAAATGATTGATGGTAAATTACAACCGGACCCAGATGCCGAATTAACAGACCCTTATGTTATTCGTCCAACATCTGAAACCATCATTGGCGAGGCTATGTCCCGTTGGGTGCAATCTTGGCGTGATTTACCGATGAAGTTGAATCAGTGGGTAAATGTTATGCGCTGGGAAATGCGTCCGCGTATGTTTTTGCGCACATCGGAATTTAATTGGCAAGAAGGTCATAATGTTTTTGCAACCCACGAAGACGCAAATGCCGATGCGAAAAAAATGCACAAAATGTATGCAGATTACATGCGTGATGTTTTGGCGGCACCTGTTATTGCCGGTGAAAAAACACCCGAAGAACGTTTTGCCGGTGCCGACCACACATACACCGTTGAACAAATTATGCAAGATGGCAAGGCTTTACAGGCCGGTACATCGCACGATTTGGGACAACATTTTGCAAAATCTTTTAATATTCAATATCTGGGAACGGACGGTAAATTACAATATGCATGGACGACATCTTGGGGAACATCAACACGTATGATGGGCGGCCTGTTCATGATTCACAGTGACGATGATGGTTTGGTTTTACCACCAGCCATTGCGCCATATCAAATTGTGATTATCCCAATCGTTCGCGAAGAAAATACAGATGCATTAAATAAATATGCCGAAGATTTAGGCGAAAAATTACGTAGCACGGATTTGCGTGTTTTGGTTGATACAACCGATATGCGTGCGCCTGATAAAATGTGGAAATGGATTAAACGTGGTGTGCCGTTGCGTGTTGAAATAGGTGGTCGCGAAATGGAAAATGGCACTGTCACAATTACCCGTCGTGATTTGGGCAAAGACTCCAAACAAACAGTATCTGTTGATGAATTGTTGAATATAGCGCCTGATTTAATGAAAAAAATCCAGGTCGAAATGTACGAACGCGCATTGGCGCGCCAAAACGCACAGATTCACGATGTTGAAACATTGGCGGATTTGGAACGCGAACTGGAACGTGGCACAACCGGATTTTTCCGTATTAAATATGATTTAACATTAAATGATGAATTTGACGGATTGATTGAAAAATATAAAATCAGCCGCCGGTGTCTAGATGCAAATGACCCAACATTTGTTTATGTCGCAAAATCATATTAAAAAACAACAGGGGAATTATCCCCTGTTTTTTTTATTAAAAAAATCCCAACGAAATATGATATAATAAACAAAAAAACGAGAGCAGGGGGAATTTATGAAAGTTGCAATTATTGGTTTGGGTTCAGTTGGTGCGGCGGTTGCGACCGCAATTAAAAATACAGGGCTGGTTCATGAAATGGTTTTGTTTGACCGCGATGGTGTGAGGAGTCAAGCCGCTGCAATGGATTTAGGACACGCATCTGCGTTTTCATTTGATGTTAAAATAATTGCGGCAAATTCTTATCGTGAAATCAAAGGCTCTGAAATAGTTATAATTGCCGCTGGGGCAAATCAAAAACCCGGTCAAACACGTACAGATTTATTGGCGGCAAACGCAGATGTTATTCGTGACATTATTCCGCGTGTCATGGCGAATACAGACCCCAAGCGCGTCAAAATAATTGTCGTCACTAATCCTTTGGACGTAATGGTAATGTTGGCACGTGATTTATCCGGATTGCCGGCGGAGCGGATTATTGGAACAGGCACAATGTTGGATTCTGCGCGTTTGCGTACAATTTTGGCACGTCATTTGTCTGTGTCGCCCATGTCAATAAATGCGTATGTGTTGGGCGAACATGGTGATTCATCTGTGGTGAATTGGGAATCTATCAACATTGGGGCAATTCCGTTAAACGATTTTTGTCGTGCCACCAAAATATCATTACCACAAACAACGCGTCGCACAATCGAACATCGTGTGCAAACGGCTGCATACGAAATTATCAAGGGTCGCGGTGCAACATGGGACGGAATTGCGGCGGCTGTAAATGATTTACTGCGTTGCATAATCAACGATGAAAAAAGAATTTTGACCGTATCAACATGTGCGCCAAAAACAAACCTGGCGATGTCTTTGCCGACAATTGTCGGTATGGACGGCGCGATACAGGTTTTAACCCCTCGTTTGTCGTCCATGGAAACTGTGGCATTGCGGGAAAGTGGCCGTATAATAAAAAAGAATTATAACAATATTTAATGGATTTTAATCGTATTTATTAACGATTATCGGTTGTTTATAGTGATGTTAAAACAAAGGACAATACTATGAACAATGTTGAATACGAACGTCTGCCAGACGGGTGCGGATTCTGTGCAAAATTTGACGGCAAAAATATAGGCGAAATAACGTTTGTAAAAATCGGTTTGGATAAACTGATGATTGATCATACTTTTATAGATGGCGCATATCAACGATTGCCAATTGAATTTCGGTTGGTCAGCATGGTTGTAAATTTGGCACGCGAACAACACAGAAAAATTTTATCTATTTGTCCATCAACATTAAATGTATTTGCGGGACACCCTGAATTTGATGATGTTCGTTTGATGAATTCGCGATAAAAATAAATGCAAATTTTCATAAAATTATCTTGCGAAAAATATATATGTTTTTCTATAATCAAATCATTAAATTTGTATGAAAGGAGATTATTTATGAAAAAAATATTTTTATCTGCGATTGCGGCTTTTGGTTTTATTGGTATGGCAAATGCGGCGGACATCACAATTTATTATTCGCCAACATGTCCGCATTGTCATCATGCCCAAGATTACACAAAAAATAATTTTATTTATGAATATCCAACAATCAATGTGACATTTGTAAATGTGACCGAACCGGCGCATCGTGCGATGTTTATTGATGTGTTAAAACAATGTGATTTTGCATCTGGTGGCGTGCCTGTGATAAAAATTGGCGACAAATGTTTCCAGGGCTTCGCAGAAAGTATGGCTGACGATATGCGTTCCGCGATAGAGGTTGATATGGACGATGCGGCAAAACAATCTGCGGCAAATGTGAAAAAATCTATTGCTGAAAACGGTGATGCGTATCGTGATGAACACCCAACACCTGTTGCGACGGTGACGGAATATTCTGCCACTGGCGATGATGCAACAGATGAAAAAAAAACTAATGCATCTGACAATAAATTAGCATCATGGATTTTGATAGTTTTAGGCTTGATAATTGTTGGATTCAGTATTTCGTCTGCGCGTAAGAATTCTAGAAAATAAATTGATAAAGGCTTTTAAATTATGTTTGATTTAACGAGTTTAGATTATGTGTATATCATCGTGTTGTTGGCATCAACTGTGTGGGCAACAATTCGCGGTGGTGTATATGAAACAATTGCAACTTTGTCGTGGGTTGTGGCGGCAATCGCGGCGCGTTTTACATCGCCTTGGCTGGACAGTATGT
>Ga0310697_10003686_pt1 | contig 15386 bp, 10 predicted proteins | sample 172DNAGHGlowgp2_FD_203883 | JGI IMG/M metagenome (GOLD analysis project Ga0310697, IMG submission 203883) | Sheep rumen microbial communities from Palmerston North, Manawatu-Wanganui, New Zealand - 1728 DNA GHGlow gp2 (v2) (version 2) | ecosystem: Host-associated > Mammals > Digestive system >... | reverse complement strand
AAAAAAAGCGCACGGATAATCCATGCGCCTTTCTAAATAGAGATCTTTATAAGTAAATGTGGGGTGTTTTAATTAATGATATTGTTGTCGTATGGCAGCGAGAGAATAAAGCGTCATACTTGTATTGGTCATCAGAATTCCTAATTTCGCATTCCGAATGAACTCCTAACCACCAACCACTAGCCGCTAATCTCTCGTCTTTCGTCTTTCGTCTCTCGTCTCTCCACAAACACCCACTTCTTGTAGAGGGTAAAGCTTACTAGCACATAGACGACGTTTGCGATGATGTTTGCAAAATAGGTCGGTTTCATGAATCTCGAAATGAATTCTGTAAAGCCAGTGCACCAGGTTGCGTTTTCGAGAATATAGACACTCCCTTCGAGAACAAGTAGGTTTATGCCGTATGAGCAGAGGAATACGATGACGAAGCGTGCAAATTCAGTGCGTTTCTTGTTTTTACTCTCGAAGTTCCAAATGCGGTTCATGATGTAGCTGTTGATGCCGCCGGCGACGAATCCCAAAAAGTTCGAAAGCTCCAAGTTCCAGTCGAGGACTTGATGTAGAATCCAGACTGTGGCAAGTGTAATCAAAGTGTTTATTACACCGATGATATTGTATTTGATGAAGTGTTTCACGGCGGTAAAAATACTATTTTTTGCGCCATGAATTGGATTACTGGTAAAAAATGCAGTGCCGCCGAAGCGGCCGAAATGATTCATAATGGCGATGTTCTCGGGGTTTCAGGATTTACTTTGGCTGGATACCCCAAGGCGGTTCCACTGGCGATTGCTGCACGAGCAGAAAAGCTCCATGAAGCGGGCCAGGAATTCAAGGTAACGTTGTTTGCAGGTGCTTCGACGGGCGATAGTTGCGATGGCGCGCTTGCCCGCGCGAAGGCTATGTCGCTCCGCATGCCTTACCAGTCTAATCCGAGCTTGCGCAAGGCGATTAACGATGGCAGTATTCACTACATCGATGCGCATCTGGGCAAGATGGGCTACCTTGTGCGTACTGGTGCCGTCCCTGCGCCGACAGTCGCGATTATCGAAGTCTCTGCAATTTTGCCGGATGGCCGCGTTTGCCTTTCGACATCGGGTGGAAATTCGGTCTGCTATTTGGAAATGGCCCCGAAAATTATTCTGGAACTGAATACGCGCTTGGGCGACAGTTGCATCGGCGTGCACGACAATGCACTTCCGGAACTCCCGCCGCATGCGAAACCGCTTGCGATTTACAGCGCCGGCGACCGCGTCGGTGATGAATTTGTGCGCATCGACCCGAATAAGGTTATAGCGATTGTTGAAAATGATGCGTACGATGAAGTGACCCCGTTCGTGGAACCTGATGAAGTTTCGAAGAACATTGGCGAACGCATTTTGGACTTTATCCGCTTCGAAGAATCGCATGGAAGGCTACCGAAGGGACTAGCCTACCAGAGTGGCGTAGGCAAGGTGGCGAATGCGGTGCTTTGCGCGATGGCAAATGATGACCGCCTTGGTCAAATAGACCTTTATACCGAAGTTATCCAGGAAGCCGTGCTCCCGCTCCTCAAAAAAGGCAAGCTCGGTATTGCGTCGGGAACGGCGCTTACGCTCTCTCAGGCGGCGCAGAAAGAATTTGTTGAAAATAGCGCCGATTGGAAAAAACATTTTGTGCTCCGCCAGCAAGAAGTGAGCAACAGCCCTGACGTAATCCGTCGTCTTGGCGTGATTTCCATGAATACGGCTTTGGAAGTTGATATTTTCGGCAACGTGAACAGTTCGCTTGTCTGCGGTTCGGCCATGATGAACGGCATCGGAGGTTCTGCTGACTTTGCACGCAATTGCGCTCTCGGATTTTTCCTCACGCCGTCTGTGGCGAAGGGCGGTGCTATTTCGAGTGTCGTACCCTACGTGAGCCATGTGGATCATACGGATCACGATACGCAGATTTTTGTGACGGAGCAGGGGCTTGCAGACCTTCGCGGTTTGCCGGTCGAAGAACGTGCACGCCTGATTATCAAGAACTGCGCCCACCCGGATTACCGCGACGAACTCACGGATGTCCTGGAATATGGCATCAAGCATGCGAAGGGAATTCACTTGCCGCTAGCTCTTTCTCGTGCGTTCGAGATGCATACCCGTTTTTTGGAAACGGGAAAGATGCTGTAAACGTTATTCCCCGATAATAGTACTGAACCCGACAAGGGCGTGTCTGGTTGAATCCATGTACCCTTGGAAATAGACGAGTGAGCGCTTCTTGTCTAGTGGTTTGCAGTGTAGTGGGCTGAGCGGGAGCGTGTATTCCATCTCGTATTTTTCGGGATTTTCACAAAAGTTCGGGTGCTCCCGTAAAAAACGTTCCGTTCTGGCTTTTAGAACGTTGTATTCGAAATAGAGTTCGTCGTATTTCTTGTCTGTGATAAAGGCCTTGTTCGCTGTGCTATAGAGGTTCATCGCCAATGTGAAGAATAGCCCAGAAAGCGCCATAGTCGTGACGAGTTCGATTAAAGTAAATCCTTGTTTGTTTGTACGTTTCATTTGTTCGCTCCATAAGTGCAATAGTGGAGCGTGCGTGTGGAATCAGCTTTGCGGCGGACTGAAACGGCTCTGTAACACGATTCTTCGTTACTTTTTGAGACTGTTATGACTGTTTCCCAAAAGTTTTCGCTTGCGTCAGTGTGTGTGACGATAGTGTCGTTTTCTATCGGTGTGGTCATTAATACGATTTTGCTTAATTCTTGCCCGTAATTGTCTAGCCATGCTTTGTTGGTTGTAGGATTCCTGTATAAGAAACCGACGATAAACACTCCGGTCGAGGTGAGTATGGCGATGCTGACAAGTACTTCGACAAGTGTGCTGCCAATTTTGCCGCATCTAGTTCTCATAGCTCGCCTCGCCACCTAAATAAATGATGTCGGGAAGGAACGTGTGAACAGACGTATCTCCTTTTATTTGCCCGTTTCTTAGGAATCCTCTCCAAAGCGTTTCACCTTCGTAGAACCCGAAATGGTAGGCTATCATTTGTCCGTTCAGTTTTCCGCTGAAATTGACCATGCCTCTTGAAATGACATTGCCGCGAATATCTGCGTTTTCACCGATGGTTACGGGAATCCCCTTCATGGTCTCGTCCCAGTTGTCGCCCATGAATAAAATAAGGATGTTAGATGCTTTTAGCTTATCAATGTTTAAGAACCCAGTGTATTCGACTTCGTCGGTTTTGCGTCCTTGAAGAACTAGATTGGTTAGGTAATCTTGGTTCCGTTTTAATGACACTTCAAGTGTGTCTTGTGCAAAAAAAGTCCCCGAAAGTAAGACGCTGTCATTTAACGTTATTGTCCTGGCAATGATGCTTGCTTTGAGAGTGCTTGCGCGCTCTCTCAAAAAGATTTTATCGGCAATAATGTTGCATCGGTTACATCGACTGTCGCCTTGCATAGTGACAATGCGGCAATTCAATTCTTCGGGGACGACTTCTGTTCCGTCAAAAACGCAACGATCCTTTTCGAACGACTTGGCGAATTGCTCGCGAGTGAGCTCCGGAAAAAACTTAAGCGTATCAAAATAGGCAAGAGAGTCTCCGACATATACAGTGTCGAAAAAAGCTTCTTTTTCGGCTCGCATCTTGTAATGGCTACTATATGAAATAGTCCCGTTCTGTAATGCAGAACCTCCTTCAATGAGGGCTTTGCCGACTAAGCTTACGTTCGCTTGGGCTGCAAGTAAAGTCAGTGCTGGGCGATTGGGTGGAATAAATCCCGTATATGCATTGAAACTCCGTGATGAATCGTGATTGAAAATTTGGAGTTTGGCGAAAGCCCCTGCCTGTATTTGAGAAAGAGAAAAACGGATGCAGCTGTCATTGCTTGTGTGCTGAAGGCTGTCGGTTCGCCATGGGCCGTGTTCGTTTTGCATTCGGTAAAATGCATAATTGACGCCGCTTTCTAGCTCAAGTGTCGCCTGTGCATCAGAAAACCTTTTGAATGATTCGATTCGCTCGTTTTTGACCATTGTGTAAAACGAGGAAGTGAGAAAACCAATGACGACGAGAATGCCTATGGTGAGGGGGAGCGTGAACCCGCGCTTGTTCGCCGTCTTTTGCATTTGCCTAGATCATAGCCTCTGAAGCGATTTCGGCTTCTGTAGTGAGCCCCAGTGAAACCTTGTCTGCTCCGTCCATGGCTAGTGTCTTCATGCCTTCGTCGATGGCGACTCGGCGAAGTTCCGCATTTGATGTGCCTTTATGAACCATCTCTCGGAGAGTCTCTGTCATGGGCATCATTTCGAAAATGCCGACTCGGCCTTTGTATCCACTGCCTCCACAAACGAGACAATTTGGATCCTTTCCTCCACATTTTGGACAAACTTTACGGACAAGCCTTTGTGCCATAATAAAGTTTACAGCGGAGGCTACAAGGAACGGTTCCACACCCATGTCAATCAGTCGCACGATAGCAGAGGGGGCGTCGTTCGTATGGAGCGTACTGAATACCAAGTGGCCAGTGAGTGCGGCACGGATAGCAAGTTCTGCAGTTTCACTGTCTCGGATTTCACCGACCATGATTACATCTGGGTCTTGACGGAGAAGCGTACGCAGAGTAGCTGCAAAGGTCAGGTCTATCTTTGGATTGACTGCCGTCTGCGTGATTCCATCTAGTTTGTATTCAATCGGCTCCTCGATTGTTGAAATGTTCAATTCCGGACTTTTGATCATCTGCAAAAGCGTATAAAGCGTAGTCGTCTTGCCGCTACCCGTCGGGCCAGTAATCAGGAACATCCCGTAAGGCTTGTGAATCTCGTTTTCGCACAGTCCAATCTGTGCCGGAGTCATACCAAGAGAATCCAACTTGAGAATAATCTTGCCTTTGTCCAAAAGACGCAATACCATTTTTTGTCCATATTCCGTGGGCAATGCAGATACGCGGATATCGACCGCTTTGCTACCATCGTCAAAGTGGATTCTCCCGTCTTGCGGTCGGCGTTTTTCGGCAATGTCGATGCTCGCCATAATTTTGAGACGCGACGTTATTTCAGAAATGGCTCGTAGCGGGAGCTTCCGTGCTATTTTCAATACGCCGTCTTTACGGAATCGCACAAGGAAGGACTTTTCGCCGGGCTCGAAATGGATGTCGGATACGCCAGTGTGCATGGCTTCGGAAATTATTTCGTTGACCATGCGTATTGCGGGGGCGTTTGCCTTGTTGCCTAGAGTTCCCATGCCGAAAACAGGAATTGCCCTTTCGGCAAAGGTGTTTATCCATTGTATAACTTTGTCTTCGTCCGCTTTTACAGGTTTGATGTAAACGCCCGCAGCAACTTGAATGTCGTTGATCAGCTCGAAATCATCCGTGTCGGTCATGGCTACGGTCAGTCGCTTTGTTTCTTCGCTGTAGTCCACAGGGATGACAGAATACCGAACCATAAGCTCTTGCGGTAAAAAACGCAAAGCTGTTTGCGGTGGCGGATTCTTGAGTTCGAAAGACATCTTACTTCTTTGTCGAATCGACCTTGGCCGTGTCTGTTGGAACAAGGAATATGCTGATTGAACGCAAAATCAAGTTCAATGTCGTATCGGCATTGCTGATGACATCCACCGTGTCTTTGGGAAAGTAACCATCTTTTGTGACGACAATCTGGTTGACGTAGCTCTCTTCGGACGGGAAAATTACCGTGCCACTGGAATTGGTTGTGAGCGTTTGTGCGGACTGGACTTCATTTGTCAGTTCGACTTTTGCCTTCTCTACGGCCTTGCCTGATATCTTGTCGGTGACGATAACCGTATAACGGACGGGAATGCGTGCGTCAGAATCGTCATCCTGAAGGCAGGAAGTCAAAAAAAATACGCAGAGGGCGAAAATAAGGTAAAATGCTTTGTTCAATGGGGTAATCCTTGATGATTTAAAATAAATGTAGAAAAATTGTGAATTTGATTTTAACAAATAAAATGAAAAAGCTGACGAATAGTTTTGTATATATTTTCTTACAATTTGTTAAGTTGCTTACAAAGGCGTCTTGTTCGCAAGAAACTTTTTTCTATTTTACTTTATTTTTCTAACTTTGTTTTCATGAATTTTATATGCAAATGCAAGTTTGTCTTTGTGCTGTTGTTCGTTTTTTGTACAACGGCGCTTGCTCAGTCTTTTCAGCCTCTTCCGATTGCGGATTCAATTATCGTCAAGAACTTGAATGTCAAGAATACTGAGATTCGCGACCTCCTGCAGGGGATGGCTGTCCAGTATGGCTTGAACTTGTTCCTTGCTCCAGATGTTCGTGGTCCGGTGACGGTCAACTTCAACAACCAGCCACTCAAGGACGCCTTGCGGTTGCTATTGCAGTGGAACGGTTACGACTACACGGTCGAGGGTAGCACGATTCATGTGAAAAAGCATGTCGAAAAGGCTCCGGAACCGCCCAAGCCGCCTGAGAAGCGTTTCGCGGTCGAGGGCAGGAATGGACTACTGACGATTGATGTCGAGGATGCCCCACTGAGCAAGCTGGTCCGCAAGATTGTCGAGGTTTCCGGGAAAAACATTTTGCTGGAGCAGGATGGCAGTAAGCAGGTGTCGGTTTATGTCCAGAATATGCCGTTTGAACGTGCTCTCCGCTATGTGGCTGAATCTGCTGAACTGGATTTTGAAGAAGATGGCGGTGTGTTTTCTATCAAGAGGGCTTCGTGGAATCTGGGCGGAAAAAACAACGAGAACGGCGGTCGCTTCAGGGTGAAGCTAGTCAATGATTCGTTGTTGAACATTGAGGCTGTTGATGCTCCGCTTGCGTCTCTTTTGAGTGAAATTTTTGCGCAGACGAAGCTGAATACCATGGTCTATGGAAAAATTGAAGGTCAAGTGACTGCCCATATTTCGGGGATTCCCATACGTGACGCTCTCAAGTATTTGTTCCGTGGTACGTCTTACACGTTCTGGGAACGCGATGGTGTTTATTTTGTCGGTCCCCATGAGATGCAGACTGCCGACAATTCGCTTTTGATTAAACTCAAACATCTACGTGCCGAAGATGTCGTCAAGCTTTTGCCGACGACGCTCACGAAGAGTACCCAGATTCAGGTGGTCAAGTCGCAGAACGCATTGATGGCTGTCGGTAATTACGATGTGCTCGATGCGATTTCTCAGTATGTCGATAAGATGGATTTGCCGGTGGCTCAGATTTTGATTGAAGTTCTTGTTGTAGATATGGATATCGAGAAGGGGCACAACCATGGCCTTAATTTGTTCTTTGGCAATGCGGCGAAGAGTGTCGGTTCCGAAAAGCTGTTCCCAAGCATTGATCAGACTTTGAATGCCAGGCAGACTCAGAGAATTTTCAATGGGCTGGGTTTGGGCGAGATTGTCAGTATCCCTAAAGACATGGTTGCAAAAATCAATGCGATGGAGCAGGAAAAGATTCTGGACGTGAAGGCCCGTTCTCAGATTGCGACGCTTAATGGCGAAACGGCTGTGCTCACGATAGGTCAGACGCAGTACTATATGATGTCGTCCGAGGTGGACTACAATCAGGGCGATGCGCTCACATCTAAAACCACGCAGCGTTTCGAACAAATTGAAGCCAATTCAAATATTACAGTGACGCCGTATGTGACGGGTGAAGGCGAAATCAGTTGCGAGATTGTTCCGGACTTCTCGGAACCTGAAGGGAGCTTTAACAGCACTGTTCCGCCGACTCTCAATAAGCGTTATGTGAAATCGTCTGTGCGCTTGCGCGATGGCGAGACGATTGTGCTTGGCGGAATGGTGAAGGAATCGGTGAACGATGTTTATAACCAGGTCCCGTTCCTAGGCTCGATCCCTGTGGTCGGTTGGCTATTCAAGAATGTGGAACGTGTGCACAGCAAGAGCCAGCTACTGATATTTGTCACTCCGCACATCTATTACGGCAAAGAGGGTAGCGTCAATATCGCTGACGAAATCGAGAGGGCGAAGAAGCCGCTCGTCCCGAAGAAAGAAAAGAAAAAAAACGAGACTTCTGTAGGCGACAACGCAGAAAAGGCCGACGTAGAAACAGTGACCCTTGAGGTAAAACATGCTGAGAAGGATTCTGTTGAAATGTCTGAAAATAAAAAGGAACAGGCAGACAAGTAGTGGCAACGTCTTTGCGAAAAATATTGGATGACGCTACCGGCCGGTTCTGGTGGGTTCTCATCGTCCATGATTGCGCGAATCCAAGTTCCGCACAAATTATGCGTGTGATGCGTGGTCGTGGAGCTGGCCGCAGTTTCATTGATTTTTCGTTTTCGGGAACGTTGGAGGAGTGCCGAGAGTTCCAGCTGAAAAATGGTGGGGGTGCCGATGGTGTATTGCTGGTGGATGGTGTTACTCCAGTAAAAGTTGTTTCGGATGAAGTCGGTTCGATTGCTGATTTCCCTGGTTACAAGGCAGAAAATTTGGACACTGTTGAATCTGTCAGTGGTGATTTTTCTGCTGTGGCTTTGAGAAGCGCTGTTGAAGATTTTGCCACGGAAGTGGGGAAGTTCGGGTTCAAGATTCTACTTCATGTGCCGTCCTTACTTGTGGCTGCGGAACTTATAAATACAACGTCTGAGGAGCCTTGTCTTTACACGAACTGCGATGGAGGCTTTGTTCGGCTTCTGCTTTCGTCTGGTGGAAAAATCGTGGCTGGCTATAAAGTTGCTGGTGAAGACGTTGAGCCGCTATCGCGTTTCGTTTGCGAACGCTTTTTCTTGAAGGATGCTCTTGAAGAGCCGTTTTCGATTGAGCCCGAAGCGCTTGCGAAAACTGTCGCCGAAGATGCATGGGTGTTTCGTACGGACGGTGTGCCTGGTTTCCATACACCTTCGGACAAAATGGCCGTAAGCCGTATTCGCGAGGCCGCATTCTCCCGCCGTGTATTGAAATTCTGTTTTGTTGTCACGTTGCTTTCCGTTGTGATTTTACTTGCGTTCCGTATTGGAACGACTGTGTATATTGACCGCTCGGAATCCCAAATTCAGGGCTTTAAGGCGAAAGTCCAAAAGCAAAAAGAACTTGCTCTTGTCTTGGAAAAACTTGAAAATGAAAGGGCCGAGTCGGAATCGTTCCTGTTGCATCGGAGCCATGTGGCAACGTCTTTAAACAACTTTGCCGTTAATGTTACAGATAACGTTTGGATAACGGCATGGCATGTTTCTCGGGGTAGCCATTCTGTTCAGGGCTATGCTATTACGCCTGAAGATTTGTCCGAATTTTTGGATGTCCTCGAGAAGGATCGTAATTTAGTCAATGTTCGACTTAAAACGACAGAAAAGACAACATGGAAGAGTCATCAAGTGATTCGGTTTAACTTGAGTGCGGAGGATGTTCGATGAAGATGTTCCTTTCGCAAAAAAAGTACTCGATAATCGCAATTGTTGCCATTGTTGCGACTTTGTATGTTGTTTTTTCCGTTGTTGTGCCTGCGACTAAACTTGATGCGGAAACGTTCTTTATGGCTCGCTCGGAAATCAAGATGTCGGAAACGATGCAAAATACGTCATCTCCCGATTCGTTGATTGCGGAATACGAGAGTGTTTCGCGACGCATTCAAAAATATACAAATGTCCGTATAACTTCATCGACCGTTCTCACGTTTGTTCATGAGATGGCAAATAAGTCGGGATTCGTTTTGAATGATTTATCGACTGGTGAAATGCTTGTTTCTGGCAACGAAGTTGAAATACCGGTAACGTTTAGGGCAAATGCGCCGTTTGTTGATGTCCTGAAATTTTTGAAGGAACTGGAAAATGGCGGATTTTGCATACGTGCTGATGACGTGAATATGAATGGTTCCGAGAATGGTCTTGTCTCGACTTCGGTTCGGTTCTCTGTCTTGAGCCGCAATGCGAACGATTCGACTAAAACGGTGAATGCGCCACAGAAAAAATCTAGCATGGGTTTGAAGGACATGCTTACTTTATTGCGTCCGCAAGAAATTTCTGTTGAAAAATTACGTAATCCGTTTAGCTTGCCAAAACAGTTTATGCCGAAGTCGAAAGTGGCCCCTGCAAAGCCCAAGGAACAGGCTACGCCTAAAGAGCACCCGGCCATTACACTTGATGCTATTTTGCCGGGTAATAATCCGGTTGCCATCCTCAAATTCAATGGGGAGTCGGCAGTTGTCAGCGTCGGTCAGAAAATTTGGGGCGTGACTGTTGTCGCCATCAAGAACGATCGCGTGGTGTTAAAGGACGAAATCGGAAAATTCGAAGTTCGGAATTGAATACTCTTCTTGTTTTTGTCTTTTGTGTAAAATTTATTAAACAAATTTATAAAATTTAATGATTTTGTTGTAATTAACAAAGTATTCATGTGTTTTTTGACAATTTGTCAATGAAAATAAACTTTTTTTTTCTTGATGATTTGTTCTGATTATGTTATATATGCCATGTAATATATTATACGGAATGTTTTGTATGAAATATTTTATAACAACTATCGCCTCTCTTGTTCTGATGACAAACATTGCTTGGTCGGAACCATCGGTTCGTCTTCTTTGTGAACGCTACCGAACGGAATGGAACTGGGTCGAGTACAGAATCTCGGTCGCCAACACCTCTTCGACTCCGATCCAGAATCCCGAAGTCCGCTACTTTGCAGAAAATACGTGGATACAGTACTGCAACAACCCACAGCACGCCGCACAGTGCGCATCTATAGGCAATCCCTCTGAAACCACGGATTCCCTTCTGAAGGTCGATGTGGATTATGCCAGCAGGCTGAATCCGGTACACAAGACGGTGTCGTCGGCAGGAAAAGTCACCGCCGTGAAGCTGAAATTCACTGGTGCGCTCAATCCGGGCAAGACGCTGAAGGTGAACTTCAGGCTCCACAAGAACGACTGGTCCACCTGGAGTGCTGCGAACGACTGGTCGTACCAGAAGAGTTCGGGTGTTTCCGAGCCAAACTACTTCTTTGCCGTTTATGATTCGGACGGGAACATCCTCTGGGGCGATGACCCGCTGACGGGGAAGACGAATTCCGATGTCGAGGTATGGCATGATCGCAGCGGCAACTCTGTCGTGGTGAAGTACGACGGTAATGCGTCTGAAGTTCAGAAGGCGGGCCGTTTCTGGATGCTGAAGGACGTCCCGATGAACGGGAAGGAAACGGACTTGCTGGGACAGGCCGGTGTTACGAGGCTTTCTGCTTCGGCGTGGGGTGAAAAGACTCTCATTTTGATGAAATCGAACTCCAACGTGAAAAAGAAGAAGTTGGATTCCCTTGTCTATGGATTCTACAATTCCTTCAGCGTTGATGATACGACTAGGCTCAAAGTAGAATTTAAGCCTGAAGATTGGACCGAACGTCAGACGGTTTGTGATCCCTCTGGTTCCTGTCATGAAGAAATTACAACTTTGCAGAGTATCAGGATGAGTAATCGTTGTTGGGATGATGTATCCATGGACAGCTGCAAAAGAATTGTAGATGAATGTGGAGGAACGAATACGGCAATTGACAATTATGTTGTCATTTCCAAGAATACAAGAGAAGCTATAAGTTGCTTGGAGAATAATAGAAATATTCACTCTCTTAATGTTGTTAGAGATGAACCCATCCAAAACGATGTTGGTCGAAATGCTATAAACATAGAGAATATTCAGGTAAATGAATGGAATCGATGGAATGTTAATTTTACCGGTTTCAACGATAATGTGGAAACATCGTGGCTAAGAGATGCTATGGGTAAACCGCTAAAATACACAGGGGAGAATATTGTAGTCGGAGTTTATGATACAGGTATTTATTATGATCACGATGGAATGAACGAATGGGATGATGGTGAACCGATACCGAGAAGAGCATATGGAGACAATGATCCCGTTGAAAATGGAACGAAAGGAAAAGATGATGACTATTTCCATGCAACGCATGTGGCTGGAATCATAGGCGGTAATGGTAATGGTGTTGGGTCGCCTAATCACATGTATCGTGGCGTTGCACCGAAGGTGAAATTCTATTCGAATGGGTCAAGTGTTAGTTATCCTCAGCGTGGTCATGTTGTAAATCATTCGCATGTAGGTGGTTATTATCCAGATGATATCGAAAAAAAGATTTTTAAGAATTGGAAAAATAATTCGATTGATTCAAAGCCAAAGACCTTTGTTGTGGCGGCTGGTAACTATGCTGAAGGGGATTATCGTGAACCCAAAGATGAGACTCCCAAAAGATGTAATTATGGTAAGGGCTTTCATTCTATTTCTTTTGATACGAAAAACGGAATTGTAGTTGGTAACTATGCAAGTCGCACTATGATTCCGAATACGAATTCTAGTCTAGGTCCGACATGGGATGGACGTATAAAACCGGATGTGATGGCTCCTGGAAGTGGTTTTCAAGCATCTTATGACGTATCGAATCCATTTGTTGTTTATTTGGATTACATCCGCATAGAACGTTCGGGCTTTGAATGGAACTTTGGTGATGTATCTGCATTGTTAAAGGGAGGCTCGCCTATATGTGTTGATCCAAATTCTAGTGAGGGCTTCAAATCATGTCCGTACATTGAGGAAGGTGCTTATAATGACGCTAATTATGTGGTTGATCCCAGTGCTTCGAACGGTTACGCGCTTGAGTTAGTTGGAAATAATCCTCTTGCGAACGAATGCTATGTTAATTTTGATTATAGAGCTTTCCAAAGTTCGCTTTTTGAGGTGAAAAATGGGGATGAGATAAAGATTCGGATGAAATTGCCTGCGTCTGTTCGCCAGAATTTCTCTGTGCTGAAAGGAGAAATATTTTTGGGAGGTGTTCCTGAAGCGGGCTTTTATGTAAATCATGTCCCTCATGAAAGCGTGAAAAAATTGCCGTTTGTCTGGAATATTGGTGAATTGGGTGGTGAATACTATGAAACAAGTATTACATGGACCGAAACGGACATTACTTCGAAATATTTGCGAATAGATTTTAATTTTGATTATGGTATTTTCTCGAGTGTTCCTTGTAACCGACATACGGGGGGGACTTGCTATAGAGATGAGGGGGGGACTTCAATGGCTTCGCCATATGTTGCTGGTGTTGCGGCCTTGATGAATCAAGCTTATATGGAAAAGATTGGCGATATAACGCATACCAAATCCTTGCGGAATTCTACATCGAAGGCTATCCTTATACATACGGCAGAAGATATGGTCGATAACAAAGGGTTTGCTCGTACTACATTTTTTGATGTTGAAGCTGCATCTAAGGTGTCCATGTCGGTCAAGTATGGTAAGGGTCCGGACTTTGTTACCGGTTGGGGACGTGTGAATGCTGAAAAAGCATTGAATATGTTTAATTCGTATAATAGTTATACGAAGGAATTTAGGAAATTTAAAGAGTTTGAGGTCCTGAATGGTAAGAATCAAAGATGGATTGTAAATGTGAATAGAAATATGGAACGTCTCCGCTTGACCTTGGCTTGGGATGATGCTCCAGGGAGTGTGTCGGGTGCGAATACAACGAAAAAGCTCCAAAATGATCTCGACATGTACCTGATTTCGCCAAGCGGTAAGTATCACTTCCCATGGAGGCTGGAGCCTCTTTCGACGGAACATATTGATGCCAATGGAGAAAAAACGGATGTATGTTCTAATGGAACTGAAAATATTACTATAGAGGAAGCGATGCGTCCTGCTGTCCGTGAATGTGGCAACGGATCTATCCTTTACTACTCCTGTTTTGACCATCTGAATAATGTCGAGGTAGTCGATGTGGATTATCCGGAAATGGGCAAGTGGGTTGTTGTAGTGAAAGGAAGAAAGGTGCTTGAAGGAAATGGTGAGATGGATGCGGATGCTCAAGTAGCCTCCATTGCGAGCGACTTGCCTTTGGAAGACAATCCGGGAAATATTGGCTGCGAGATTGAGCACCCTTACCAACCGCAGAGTTCCCTGACCTGTACATACAACTTCGGGAACAGCCTTACGAACTTCGTTACGTTCTCGAACCGGACCTTTGTCGGCGCCGGCGACTACATCCAGCTCCTGGACGACAAAAACAACGTCATCGGCACCTACACGGGCAGCCAGCTGGCCGGGACCCGTCTGAAGGTCGATTCCCGCAAGCTCACGGTAAGGCTCGAAAGCGACAATGACGAATCGAGCGTGGGCTACGGATTCAGCATCGACAAGATCGAGATGATCCCCTATTCGATGCTCTTTGGAATTTCACACTAAAAAAAAGGAAAAACTCATGAAAAAACTCTTTTTTGTAATGGCACTCTTGTGCGTTAGTTCGTTCGCTGCAACACCTGCGGTACAGTGCAATCCGAATAACCAAAATGATCCTAATGCTCCATGTCCTGAAACTGGTTATGAAAGCTGCGATATTGTAGATGATGGTGCTGGGCCGGAAAAACGCTGTTTCACGACAGGTTATATCTGTCGTATAGGTATGAATCCTGCTCGTGATGGAGGGGCTGATGCCATGTTTTTCCATCTTGGAACTACTCCGACCTGTGAACCAGAGAACTATTTCTTGACTGGAGACAGCGATATGAAGACTTGTTTATTTTATAGACATCGTGATGCGAATAACAATCTGCAAACTGATATTTACGATAGCCCATCTACAAAGTTTTTCCTTAATAACGATAATTATGCAGGACCGCTTGCTATGACCGTGACTGGATCATTAGCATTGTCTGCATATAATCACTCGGATAAGGTTCAAATAATTTATACAGCGACAGGCCGTAAGTATCTCGATACGAGACCGAATTCTCCGACGTATAATCAAGAATGCCTTGAAGAACACAGCGGCATTCGTGTCTTGGCTATTGATGTTATCAAGAAATAATTGTTGACGACGTTGATTCCGTAGGGACCGTGTGAAAACGGTCTCTTTTCTTGACATTTTCCTGGAATAGTTCATATGAAATCTTTTGCTACGACAATCGCCTCTCTTGTCCTGATGACAAACATCGCCTGGTCGGAACCGTCAGTTCGCCTTCTCAGCGAACGCCACCGAACGGAATGGAATTGGATCGAGTACAGAATCTCGGTCACCAACACCACTTCGGCTCCAATCCAGAATCCCGAAGTCCGCTATTTTGCTGAAAATACGTGGATACAGTACTGCGACAATCCGCAGCACGCCGCACAGTGCGCATCTATAGGCAATCCCTCTGAAACCACGGATTCCCTTCTGAAGGTCGATGTGGACTATGCCAGTCGATTGAACCCGGTACACAAGACGGTGTCGTCGGCAGGAAAAGTCACTGCCGTGAAGCTGAGATTCACCGGTGCGCTCAATCCGGGCAAGACGCTGAAGGTGAACTTCAGGCTCCACAAGAACGACTGGTCCACCTGGAGCGCTGCGAACGACTGGTCGTACCAGAAGAGTTCGGGTGTTTCCGAGCCAAACTACTTCTTTGCCGTTTATGATTCGGACGGGAACATCCTCTGGGGCGATGACCCGCTGACGGGGAAGACGAATTCCG
>Ga0310697_10003685_pt1 | contig 15394 bp, 10 predicted proteins | sample 172DNAGHGlowgp2_FD_203883 | JGI IMG/M metagenome (GOLD analysis project Ga0310697, IMG submission 203883) | Sheep rumen microbial communities from Palmerston North, Manawatu-Wanganui, New Zealand - 1728 DNA GHGlow gp2 (v2) (version 2) | ecosystem: Host-associated > Mammals > Digestive system >... | reverse complement strand
ATGAGCGCAAGGACGGCAATGTTCAGGAAGGAGACAGCGAAGAGCTCCACAAAGAGCTTGTTCTGGGGGAAGCGTTCCTCCGCGTTCTCCTGCTGGGCGACACCCGCCATGATGAGCGCACCGGTGGTGGAGATGGGGGTATAGCCCGCAATGGTACCTCCGATGACGACCATAGCGACCAGCAGCACACCGTCTGCGCCGATGGAGGTTGCAAGACTGCCGCAGATGGGAATCAGCGTCGGGAACACCACGCCGAGGCCGGAGGAGAAGAAGGACATGACGCCCGCCGTGATAGCCATGACAGGAGCCGCGCTCTTCGGACCCATGACAGACTCCAGCGCCGCGACCAGCAGATCAATGCCGCCGGAGAGCTTGACGATGTTCATGAGCATGCCGACGCCGAGCACCATGATGATGACGCCCCAGGGCACACCGCCCACAGCTTTTTTCTCGGTGCCGCAGCCGACCACAATCAGCAGAGAGCCGAGCAGGAAGCCGGTCAGACCCACATTCCAGCCGAGGAAGAGGACGCCGACAGCCAGCACCAGCAGGCAGGCAAGGCTGAGCCACTGCTTCCAGTTGAAAGCGGGGAGTTCTTCCTTCACGCCGCCGTTGTCGGGCTTATTGACCTTCCAGCCCTTGTAGTAGACAAAGACGATGATTGCGGTGATGACACAGGTGACGGCAGTGCAGAGCATGATGGGGACCGTATCGCCGACCATGCCCTGCTCCTCCATGAGGCTGCGCACGACGGCGGCCTCCGGAGTCAGCGGGCTCATGCGTCCGGCCATGGCGCCCATGTCGCCGATGATGGCGACCATGATGGGGTTAATGCCGGCGGAGACAGACAGCGGAATTGCAATCACGGGGATAATGGCGAGGCAGGGAATGGAGCCCGGGCCGGAGGCCGACAGCACCATTCCGATCACGAACATTACAGCCGGGATGAGCTTTGCCGGAACCACGCTCACACATTTTTTAGCCATGAGTTCCAGCGTACCGTTTGCGTTGATAATGGCGAAGAGATACATGACACCCGCCATCTGGATAAAGAGAGAGGTGGAAAAGCCCGCGAGGACATCTTTTGCTTTGACGGAGCCGGGGAAAATCAGGGTCAGCACCATGGCAAAGCCGATGCAGAGGATGCCGACGTTGGCGTTGCGGGTAAAGCCAAGGACGATCGCCGCAAGCAGCAGGATCAGGGAGAGAAGACCGAGATTCATGGTACAGCTTCCTTTCTATAATTCAGTTGACTTGGCTTATTCCGCAAACACAAGGCAGACGGGGCTGCCGGTGCGGACAATGTTCAGCGTCGGGGTGAGCTGGCCGGTGACAGAGTCGAAATCAAACTCAATGACGGTATCGCTGTCCTCATTGGCAACATAGCATTTTCCGTTGGGAGCAAAGCAGAAGAAGCGCGGCGTCTTGCCGAGGCAGGGGAAGAAGCCGGTGTTCTTGAGATAGCCGGTGACGGGATCGATGCGGTAAACCGCCATGGAATCGGTATAGCGGTTCGAGACCAGGACATAGCGCCCGCTGGGATCGACCATGACCTCGCTTGCGTCGGAGTAGCCGGTGACGGTCTCGGGCACGGTGGTCAGCTCCTGCATAGCCTCCATGCTTCCGGTCTTCTCGTCAAACTGGAAGTAGAGCACCTTGTTGCCCTTCTCCTCACACATGTATACCCAGCGGTTGTTGGGGTGGACGGCGGCATGGCGCGGCTCGTCCCAGGTGCGGGATAGGAACTTTGCCGTCTGGGTAAATTCGCCGCTCTCATGGTTGTACTTCAGGCAGCGGAACTGTCCGAAGCCGTTGACGCGGCCCTGGGCGGCAGCGAAGAGATAGTTTCTGGTTTGGTCCCAGAGGCACTGATGGATGGTGGAGACCTTGCCGGGTTCCTTGCCCTCATAGGTATACTTTGCCACGACCTCGCCGAGGGAGCCGTCGGCATTGCGGGCGATGGTATAGAGCGTGCCGCCCTGCAATGTTGCCACGATCACATGGCGGTTTTCCTTATCCACCGTCACATCCACGGGGTTTTTGCCGCCGATGTCGATGGTGTTGAGGTGCTCCAGTGTGTGGTCGGGCAGGATCTTATAGCTGGAGACCTTGGTCAGGTCCCCGTGGACGGAATAGAGGTACTTCCCTTCCCGGTCCAGCGTCTGATAGGAGGGGTTATCCTCCACGAAAAGGCACTGCAGCTCTTTCCAGCTTCCGTCCGGCAGGATCTCATAGGTCTTGAGGCCCTCGCCTCTGGCATTGCGCTGCTTGGTGGTGCGGCAGCCGACATAAACATACATGTTCTTTTCCTCCCTCTTTACTTGTTTTCCAGTTGCTTTTTCAGGAAGCGGAGCTGACCGCCCGCGAGGACGACTTCAATCTCGTTGTCGGTGAGATCCAGCTTCACGGTGAATTCAAAGTGCTTGGTCACATCCTTGACCGTGACGCGGCGGGTCGGGATCTGATCGAGGAGATTTTCGATGCGCAGCTCGTCGCCCTGGTCGATGCTGTCGTAGGCGGCGGGGTCTTCAAAGAGCATGGGGATGATGCCGTGGTTTACAAGATTACCCTTGTGGATGCGGGCGATGCTCTTGGCGATGACGCACTTGACGCCGAGGAACATGGGGTTGATCGCCGCATGCTCGCGGGACGAACCCTGGCCGTAGTTCTCGCCGCCGATGATGATGCTTTTGCCCAGCTCCTTGGCGCGTGCTGCGAAGTCCGGAGCGTAGCGGTGATAGCAGTACTGGCTCATAAGGGGGATATTGGAGCGCATGGAGGAAAACTCCGCGCTCGCGGGGGTGATGTCGTCGGTGGAGACGTTGTCCAGCGTCTTGAGGGAGACCGGCACATCCAGCACCTGCTCCGGCACATCGGGCACCGGGAGGAATTTGATGTTGGGGCCGCGGGTGATCTCCACCTTTTCGGCCTCCTCGGGCGGCAGCGGCGGAATGAGCATGGAGTCATCCACAATGTAGGCGTCCGGCTCATGGATGTTCGCAAGCTCTTTGACATTTTCGCCGAGGACGTCTTCCGCTGTGGCGAAGGTGCCGAGGATGGCGGTGGCGGCGGCGCTTTCGGGGCTCACAAGATAGATCTCCGCCGAGGGGTTTCCGGCGCGGCCCTTGAAGTTGCGGTTCGAGGTGCGCACGGCGACGCCGTTTGTGGGCGGGGTCTGGCCGATGGCGCAGCAGGGGCCGCAGGAGATTTCCAGCAGGCGCACGCCGGCGTCCACCAGCATGTCCAGATACCCGTCGCGCAGCAGCTCCTTGTAGGTCTGACGGGAGGCGATGCCGCAGGTGCACTGGACGTTCTCGTTCACATGGTGACCCTTGAACACAAGTGCGGCCTTGGCCACATCCGCGTAGCTTGTATTGGTACAGGAGCCGATGAAGACCTGCTGTACAGGCTTCTTCTCCACTTCGTGCAGGGGCTTTACGTTGTCCGGCAGGTGCGGGCAGGCCATGAGGGGCTGGAGCTCGGACATGTTGAGCTCGATGATCTCGTCATATTCCGCGTCTTCGTCGGGCAGCAATTCCACGTAATCCTTCGCGCGGCCCTGGGCGGTGAGGAATTTTCTCACCTGCTCATCCGCTGGGAAGATGGAGGTGGTGGCGCCCATCTCGGCACCCATGTTGGCGATGGTGGCCCGCTGGGGGACTTCCAGTGTCTTAGCACCGGGGCCGACATATTCATAGACCTTGCCGAGGCCGCCCTTGACGCTCTCGCGCCGCAGCATCTCAAGGATGACCTCCTTGGCGTTGACACCGGGCTTCAGTTCGCCGGTGAGATTGACCTTGACAATCTTCGGCATCTTGAGCCGCATGGGGACGCCCGTCATGGCGGTGGCCACGTCCATGCCGCCGACACCGATGCAGAGCATGCCGATGGAACCGCCGTGGGGCGTGTGGCTGTCGCCGCCCATGCTGACCTTGCCGGGCGCGCCGAAGCAGGCCACATGCACGGTATGGCAGATGCCGTTGCCGGGGCGGGAGACATAAACGCCGTACTTCTTCGCCACACTCTGGAGGTAGATATGATCGTCCGGCGTCATGTTGTTGACATACAGCAGGTTGTGGTCGAGGTAGCTGACCGAACACTCGGTGCGGACTCTGGGCAGACCCACCGCCTCAAAGGCCAGGTAGGTCATAACGGCGTTGATGTCGTGGGTCAGGGTCTGGTCGACCTTGAGGAAGATCTCTTCCCCCGGTGTCATGCTGCCGGAGACGAAATGCGATTCAAGAATCTTTCTGGTAAGCGATTTGCCCATGGTGTACTCCCTTCTTTATTCAGCGCGAAGCTGACGGATGGTGTCGATGAGGTAGTCGGTAAACTCTGCGCCCGTGCAGCCGTCCTGCCGCCCGGTGATGACGAGCTTCTTTTCCGTCACGGTGCAGATGTTCATGGCCTTGTCAAGAATAGCCTTGCGGTCGCCGTAGCCGATGTGGGCCAGCATCTCGCCCATGGCGCGGATCAAGCTTCCCGGGTTTGCCCAGGGGCCGCGGCCGGACTGCATGATGCGAAGGCCCGCGCCGTGAATCGCCTCAAAGAGGGCATAGCGGCTGCCGATATTGGAAGAAGACGCGGTACCGAGGCCGCCCTGCATCTCGGCGGCAACGTCGGTCACGATATCGCCGTAGAGGTTCGGCAGCACGATCACGTCGATGCCCTGCATGAAGCTCTCGCTTCCGAGCTTTGCGGCCATGGAGTCCACCAGCTCCTCGCGGATCTCGATCTCAGGGTACTCACTCTCGCCGATACGGTGCACGGCCTGTAGGAAGTCGCCGTCGACGAGCTTCACGATATTGGCTTTGGTGACAACGGTGACATTGTGCTTTCCGTTTTTGCGGGCAAAGTCGAAGGCGGCGCGGGCAATGCGCTCGGCGCCCGGACGGGTGCAGACCTTGAAGTCGATGGCCAGCTCGTCGCCGACACGGATGCCGCGGTTGCCGAGGATGTATTCGCCCTCGATGTTTTCACGGAAGAAGGTCCAGTCGATGCCCTTGTCCGGGATGCGGATGGGACGCACAGCGGCGAAAAGCTGGAGTTCTCTTCTGAGAAGGCTGTTGGCGGAGACCAGGTTGGGCAGGCCGTCGCCCGCGCGTGGGGTGATGAAGGGGCCCTTCACCAGCACGTCGCACTCCTTGCAGGCGGCCAGGACTTCATCGGGCAAGCTCTGCATCTTTGCAACGCGGTTTTCGATGGTCATGCCCTCGATGGTGCGAAACTCGATCTTGCCGGAGGTGACCTCGTCCTTGACAAGCTCGTTGGCAACGCGCAGGGCGTGCTCCACCAGTACGGGACCGGTGCCGTCGCCGGGCATGACACCGATCACGATCTTTTCAAGCTTTGAATAATCCTTGGGTTCTGCTTCCTGTTTCATGCGCTCGATGCGGTCAAGCTCGGAATGGAGGCGCTCTGCAAACTCTTCCTGTGCCCTGCGGATGATGCTCTCTCTGTCCATTGTCATTTCCTCCCTGTTGTCAGGTTTAAGTTTCCGGTGTTTCTGAAGACAGTATAATAGGGAAAGTGTAATATGTGAAATACTATTATTTATATCAAGTCGATAAATAAAATCTCATACAGTTGTTGCAACTTGACGAAGTCTGTTTTATACTGGGAGTAACAAAATAGATTTGGAGGGCTGTACCGTGGAATTTCGGCAGATGAAATATATCCTGACCCTTGCCGAGACCCGCAATATGACGCGGGCTGCCGAGAAGCTTTATATCTCGCAGCCCGCGCTGAGTCACTATCTGAAATGTGTGGAGGACGAGTTGGGTGCTCAGCTCTTTGACCGCTCCACAACTCCCATGTCCCTGACCTACGCCGGGCGCTGCTATGTGGAACGGGCGCGGGCGATCCTGCTGGAAAACGAACAATTAAAGCGCCAGATGCGGGACATTACCCGGCACATGAGCGGCAAGCTTACCATTGGTACCTCCCGGGACAGGGCATCCTACATGATGCCGCGCATCCTGCCGGAATTTGCCGCCCTGTATCCCGGCATTGAGACGGAGGTCTTCACCGCGAGCGGCAAGAAGCTCTTTGAAGAGCTGCGATCCGGCCGTGTGGATATGGTGCTGCTGCCGCTGGCCGGACAGGATGATCTCAAGGGTCTGAGCAGTGAGCTTATCTACTCCGAGGAGCTGGTGCTTGCGACAAAGTCCGGAAGCATTGCCGAAGAAGACCGCATACCCGGAAAGAACTCTGTCAAAAGCGGGGCGCTCAACAATGCGGATTTCTTCCTCCTTTTCCCGGAACACGCCATGCGCAGCTTCTGCAACCGCTACTTTCGGCATGAGCATATCCATCCCAACATTAAAATGGAGTTTTCCAGCAATATAAGCTGCTTGCGCATGGCGGCGACAGGGATGGGTTATACCATCATTCCCTATCTGACGACCCGGCTGGCCAATCCCGGTGCGGCAGTGGAATACTTCTCTCTCGGCCCGGAGCCGGAAACCTGGGAGGTGCACATTTTCTACCGCAAGGGCGTATATCTGGGCGAGCCGGAGCTGAAGCTCATCCAGATTGCGAAGGAACAGTTCGGGCATGAGAGTCTGTAAGTGCCCTTCGCCTCCATGCCCTCTGCGTAATGTACAAACCATACCTGACGGCCTGTGGGACGCTTGGTAAATCATAACCATCAGTGACCTGCTTTGTTTGATCGGATCCTGTAATAGTGATGCATGCTAACCCCAAGGGGGGCACCGAACAAATCATAATTGTACTGATAACAAGAGGGGCGCATTTTGCAACGCGCCCCTTACTGCTTTTTGGGAAATTTATGTTTTTCTGCTCGGATGCCTGCTTGCCCTTGAGCTTGCGGGCAGCCTGGAGTCCGTCCTTCATCACCGTTCCCCGCTGGATAATGTCGACGCCGAACTTGCTCCGCAAGGCGTCCACCGCCTTGCCAATCTTCACATCGCGATCCCGGCTGCCGTCCATATAAATGCTGCGGTCAATGGTTTTCTCCCGCCCAGAATTTCCTTTTCTTCTTTTGAAATTTCGGAAAGTCTGTCTGTGATCGACTTCTGCATGCTTTCTGCCCTCAGTACCGTAATTGCTCAAGCTTTCGCAGCTATACGATTTTCCTCATAACGATCAGACTTCAAAATCACGCGCACGATTCTTTCGATGCACGCGCGCAGCTGTTCTTCGCTCAGTGCGCCCGATTGAAGCGCCTGTCGGATGCTCTCATGATCGGTATACTGTCCCGGCATGATCATGTCGTTTCCGGCGAGGATGCACCCGGCGGCAGTACAGTCATCCCCCTGCTCGGTGGTGGTCCAGTCCGTCATGATGAAGCCATCAAAGCCGAACTCTTCTCTGGCAATACGGGTGCAGAGATTGAAGCTATTGGCCGTATGGATGCCGTTGAGAAGATTGTAGCTTGTCATCATGGCGTAGGGATGGGACTCGGCAATGGCGATCTCAAAGCCCTTAAGATAGATCTCCCGCAGCGCCCGCTCGGACACGATGCTGTCCCGCCCTGTGCGGTTGTCCTCCTGGTTGTTGCAGCAGAAGTGCTTGATCGTCGTGCCGCAGCCGGGCACGGACTGTACGCCCCTGGTAATGGCTGCCGCCATGCGTCCGCTCACAAGCGGGTCCTCCGAATAATACTCAAAGTTTCTGCCGCATAGGGGATCGCGGTGGATGTTCATGCCCGGCGCAAGCCACAGGGTAACACCGAAGCGCCGCATCTCATCACCGATCATTATGCCGACCTCTTCGAGCAGCGCTTCGTCCCAGGACTGCGCAAGCAGCGTTCCGACCGGGATCGCTGTGCAGAACTGATAGCGCGGCTGGCCTTCGTTTCCGGTCTCCTCATAGAAAAGCCCATGCTCCACGCTGGCTTCAAAAGGAAGCAGCATCGCTTTGCCGTTTTGCACATAATACTTCTGATTCAGGCGCAGGCCCGCGGGGCCGTCCGCAAGCACAATATTGGCGATCCCCTGCCCGATGGCGCAGGAGCTGGTCTCGCCCGCTGAGCCTGGAACGGAGACACCGGCGGAGCCCAGGGCACCCCCCTGCCCCTTTGCCGGGTCGCCGGTCGACATGGCAATCAGCTGCTCCGTGCTGAGACCTGCCGTCAATTCGGCAGCTTCATCCTGCATCCGCGGCAGACTGGATTCAAGTGTCACTGTTTCAAGAGCGGCGAGATCATATGGGATCCGCTTTACCCCGGCGGGTATGTTTTCCTCCATCCGGGTACAATTAAGCTGCTTCAGTTCTTCTCTGAGCGGACAGACAGGCTTCGTCCTGACCAGTACCTTTTCATCCTGCAGGGAAAGCACAGCACACAGACTGCTGTCCGCAAGACAATTACCCACATAAAGCCCATAGTCCCCCACCTCAAGGATCCAGGCGCTCTGTCCCTCGTCATAGGAGCTCATGGCCTTTGCCGGGAAGCGGAGTTTCAGCTCCTGACTCTCCCCGGGCGCGAGCAGCTTTGTTTTGGCAAAGCTCACCAGCCTGCGCCGTTCCTTCTCCAGCTTACCGGCGGGAAGCTGGGCATAGACCTGCACGACTTCACGCCCGGTGCAAGTTTCGCCGATGTTGGTGACCTTGACCGTGAGTTTTACCGTTCCGTCCGACTCGGTGTTGACTCTCTCTGTTTGAATCGAGAAATCCGTGTAAGACAGGCCGAAGCCGAAGGAATAGCGCGCGGGAACGCGGAAGCTGTCAAAATAGCGGTAGCCGACATAGATGCCTTCACGGTAATACGCTTTTGTTTTATTGTCTGCCATTTCCGAGAAGGAAGCTGCCGTCGGATAATCCTTATATTGATAGGCCCAGGTATCCGTCAGCTTGCCGCTGGGATTCACGCTTCCGCTGATAACATCGGCAACGGCATTGCCGCCTTCCATTCCCGGCTGTGAAATCAGCAGCACTGCCTCGATATTCCGAAACTCGTCCAGAAAGCTCAGATCCACAACACCCCCGCTATTGATCAGCAGGATCACATGCCGATACAGGGAACAGATTTCCGCAAGCAGTTCGTGTTCCTTATCGCTGAGCAGATAGTCCCCTTCTGTCACCGTGCGGTCCGCGTTTTCGCCAGCGACCCGGCTGAGGACATACATTGCCGTGGAAGTCTCCGTCGCCGTTGCGTGGTCTCCGGTCGGCAGGTAAAAGGGCGTGGTGGAATAGGCTGCAAAAAAGTCCGCGTTCTCCCCTGCCGCTTTCAGCTTCCCAAGCACTTCCGCTTTCCAGGTTTGCCGCGCTTCGTCATACAGCGACGCATAGGATTTGATCCAGCTCTCGTTTGTGATCCGAAAGCCCGCGTTTTTAAGCCCCTCGTAGACAGAGACACTATAGCGCTCGTTCACATCGCCGGAGCCGGTTCCGCCCTTGACCGTTTTGAGCGCGCCCGCCCCATAGAGCGCAAGGACACTCCCCTTTGCAAGCGGCAGCAAATGGTTTTCATTTTTCAGCAGCACAAAGCCCTCCGCTGCTGCCCGGCGAGCAAGGGCGGCATGCTCGCTCTCATATTGCCGGGGCACCTGACTGTCCGTGCCCGGAAGGGATCTCGGCAAAATTCTCTTTTCTTGCATTGTTTTCCTCCCACTATCAACCCTATCCGTTACGGATCAGCTTGCAAAGATAAAACCAGTAAAGTGTTCCAATCCTCAAAGCGCGCGGGGCGGTCACAGACGGTTTCCGCAGTACAGTCCCGACCATCTCTTCCGCTCTCCATATTTTTCTCCGCAATATCCAGCACATGACAGGGCATTTCGGCGCTGACCAGCGGCCTGCCGCCCTGCCGGATGCAGCTTGCCATGTCTGTCACGCCCAGGCCCCGGCAGTTATCAGAGAGCTCCGCCTGGATCAGCACCCACCAGAGAGAGCAGCTGGATTAGCCGTTGATAAACTCCCCGGCCGGGATAGTATCGCGCAGGAAGTCCAGCGTCTTTTCTATCACCGGGTTGCCGCCCTCGGCGGATTTCTGCTTCTCATCGGCGTTATCATATAGTCCATTATAATAGTTCAGACCATAAAAGTCCAGCGTCAGGAACGCACAGGTCTCCTCCCCGGCCTCCGCTTACCGCATCAGCGGATATTATATCAACAAATGCAGCGAAGCGGTGGAACCGGCGCATATGCTCCACTATCGCAACAGGGCTGTTGAGGAGCTTGCCGGGCACGTTGCGGAGAAGCTGAACAAGCCCCGGGGTTCCGGCTATGTGGAGCGCTGCCGGGACTATATTCAAAAGCACTACCGGGAAAAGATCTATCTGGAAGATATCTCAGAGGTGCTGGGCCTCGGCCGACCTATCTCTCAAGGCTCTTCAAAAAAGAGACCGGGATCTGTATCCAGGACGCCATCAACGAAGAACGGGTCTTTCGGGCCGCCAATCTCCTGCTGTACTCCGAGCTGTCCCTGACAGAGATTGACCGGTATATGGGATTTCCGAACCGGAGCTATATGGGCAAGGTGTTCAAAAAGCTCCGGAATATGACACCCATGATCTATCGGGATCGCTTCAAAAATCAGGAGGCCGGGATCTGATAATAAAAGCTGTACCGTCCCGGAGGACAGCTTCTTTGTACTGGGTGACAATGCGGAGAATTCTCCGGACTCCTGCGACTGGTCTGACCCGTTTGTTCCGCTGAAGGATGTCGTTGCCCGCGTTTTCGTATAATTTACGCCCGTCGGCTGCTTTGAAAAGAAAGCAGTCGGCGGGCGTTTTTGCGTGTACAACAGCATATTGCGCTGAAGCTTTAATATCCAATATCTTTTACCAGAAACTGTTGACCACCAAGGATTTTCTTTTCCCGGCTGCCGCATTTCGGGCAGCTGCCCTCGTTTTTCATTACGTTATACAGACTCTGGCAGTTCTGACAGAGGGCCTGCCCCCTCACTGTCTGGATACGCAGTTCCGTTCCGGCGAAGACGGGCTTGTCTTCGGTCACAACCGGAAAATACTTCTCGAAGAACAGCGGGACATAACCGGTCAGTTCTCCAACCTCCAGCGTGATAAAGCTCACATGGTTGAGGCCGTTGTCCTTTGCCACACTCTCAGCCAAATCAATCGCCTTAATCAGTACGCTGATCTCATGCATTTCAGACGTCCTTTTTCACAGCGCGGCGTCCAACCCGCTGAACGGTAGTCTTCAGCACATGGCCCACCAGCTTTTCATACGGGACACCCCAGGCGTCGTATTCCTTGTGGAGATGGATGGCGTCAAACTTGCAGCGGGTGGTGCACAGACCGCAGCCGATACAGATATTGGAATCCACCCAGGCCGCGCCGCACTTGAGGCAGCGGGACGCCTCCGCCTTCACCTGCTCTTCGGTAAAGGGCAGGCGATCGTCGCGGAAGGTCTTCATCTTGCTCTCATCTACACCGTGCCTGTTGCGTCTGGCGCTGTCATAGCCGCTGATGGGAATCAGGACATTGCTCTTGTCAATATATTTGTAATTATCGCGCCGCACCCGACCCAATGTCAGGCTGTGGCCCTCATGCACAAAGCGGTGCAGGGAATCCGCGCCCTCCTTGCCGGCGGCGATGGCGTCGATGACAAACTTCGGGCCGGTGTAAATATCCCCGCCCACAAAGATGTCGGGCTCGGCCGTCTGATAGGTCCAGCTGTCAGCCTCTGCATAACCCTTCTTGTTGAGCACGACCTTGCTGCCCTCCAGGAGTTTCCCCCAGTCGGCCGTCTGGCCGATGGCGCCAAGAACAGTATCCACATCGAGTGTCTCAAACTTTCCGGTGCCGGCGGGCTTGCGGCGTCCCTTCTCGTCGGGCTCGCACAGTTCCATGAGTTCGACCTTCAAGCCGCAGACCTTGCCGTCTGCTCCAAGTACCTCCACCGGTGCGTTGAGGTATTTGAACACCACGCCCTCGGCTTCAGCCTCCTTGACCTCCTCCTTGTCGGCGGGCATTTCGTCAGCCGTGCGGCGGTAGACGATATACACGTTTTCGGCGCCGAGGCGCACCGCTGTGCGGCATACATCCATGGCCACGTTGCCGCCGCCGATGACTGCCACTTTCTTGCCGATCCCGGCGTCCTCGCCCTGATTGACCTTGCGCAGAAAATCGATGCCGCCCTGCACACCTTTGAGGTCTTCTCCAGGAATGCGCAGCTTCGAGGACTTCTGTGCGCCGATGGCCACATAAAAGCCCTTGTAGCCCTGCTCGCGGAGCTCCGGAATCGTCACATCCTTGCCGACCTCCACGCCGCATTTAAGCTCCACACCGAGCTGCCGCAGCACGTTGATCTCGGCCTCGACCACATCCTTCTCCAGACGGAAGGAGGGGATGCCGCTGACCATCATGCCGCCGGGCTTCTGATCCTTTTCAAATACCGTGACGGAATGACCCAGCACAGCCAGATAATACGCGCAGCTCAGCCCAGCCGGGCCAGAGCCGATAACAGCGATCTTGTGGCCGTAGTCAAAGAGCTTTTCGGGCACAAAGCGGTTCTCCGCCTTGAGCTCCTGCCGGGCAACAAACTTTTTGACCTCATCGATGGCCACCGGCTGATCCACATCGCCGCGGGTGCAGACCTGCTCGCAGAAGCGGGCGCACACATCGCCGCAGACCGCCGGGAAGGGATTTTCCTTTTTAATGAGCTCCAAGGCCTCCCGGTACTTTCCCTCCCCTGCTTTCTTTAAATAGCCCTGAACCGCGATATGGGCGGGACAGTTGCTCTTGCAGGGGGCGGTGCCGGTCTCGGGGATCACGTTCTTGCGATTTGTGAGGAAATCCGGCTGCCAGTGCTCTTTGCCGAAGAAGACCTTGTTGTCCGGGATCTCGGTCTTTTTGATCTGGGCCGGGATCTTCTGGCAGAGTTTAGTGCCGAGCTTCACAGCGTTCTGCGGACATACCTCCACGCAGCCGCCGCAGGCCACACAGTTGTTGGGGTCCACCTCGGCAATATAATTGGAGCGGACAAGGCTTGGAGACTGCGTGTACCAGCTGGTTTTCAGCGCCATGCAGGTGTCCCACTGGCAGTTGCAGATAAAGAGCGAGAAATCCGGGCCATCGATGTTGGAAAGCTGATGGACGGCGCCGCGGCGCTCCGCCTCCAGAATAATTTTTTCCGCCTCTTCGCGGGTGATACGGCGGGCCTTGCCGACGCGGATACAGCTCTCGGCATATTTGCCCAGATTGATGCAGCAGTCGAACTCCAGATCGGCCGTGCCCTCGCCCACCATGCGGCGCAGCTTACGGCACTCACAGGGAGCAACGCCGATGCTGTCCCCGGCTTTGTCCAGCCAGTAGGATATTTCCTCGAACTTGACGCGTCTCGGCTCGCTGGCGATGGCCTTCTCCACCGGGATGGTGCGCATCAGCGCCGAGCCCATGGGAACAGCCCAGGTGATCAGCTTCTGCAAATCCAGAATATAGTTCAGGAAAGCCGGCGCTGTCTCAGGGTACTTGTCCGTGCGCTCCTTGGTCATGACGGTGCTTTCCATGTTACCGGGGGCAAACACCGGAAGCATGACCCTGTCCACGCCGTCGTCGTCACAGCTGTACTCCAGAAGCCCGATATGCACCAGATCGTCCGCCATGCGCGCGGTATCCTCGATACTCATGCCCTCGCGTATGGCAAGCTCTGCAATGTAATAGGGCTTACGCAGCTTCATCTTCAGCGCAAAGTCTATCTGCGCATCCGTGAGCTGCCGGTCATAGAAAATGTACTCCCAGCTCTTCTCACTGGGAACAGGGTTAAACATGTTGATGTGGCTGACCAGCTTGATCAGATTCTTGCGGGGTGTCTTGCTGCATTCTCTCCAATACTCTTCAAGACACTTCTTTTCGCCTTCTGTGAAAATATGTTCGGCCATAGGGTTTCCTCCATCTTTATATAGTCCTCTCTTATCTCAGTATAAAAGATTCCCTCCCCTTTGTCACGAAACGCTATTGCCTTTCTGTCTCAAATTGATATACTATTTGCAAAATACGGTTTCAGAGAAAGGCTATGACATGAAGCGAACGGAAATGGATATCCTCCTGGCCCTGAATCGGCTGATCGCAAGGGAAGAGATGGAGAAGATCACAACAGAGAAAATCGTAAAAGAGGCCATGATCAGCCGGGCAACCTTCTATCGCTATTTCAAGGACAAATACGACGTTCTAAACCGGAACTATAAAGAGCTTCTGGATGAGCGCCTGAGACAGTGCAGCGGATACAGGGATCTGTTTTATCTGCTCTTCCTGCACGCGCAGGAGGAATGGACCGATTTTCACAGAGCCTTCTCCACCACCGGGGTCAATTCCTTTGAGAACTACATCTCCAGTTATTCTCGTTCCATTGTGGAGAAAATCACTCGTCTGAATCGGGATGGGCAGTGCCTGACCCCAGAAGAAGATCTGCAATTGGATGTGTTTTGCAGCGGGATCAGCATGATGTATAAGAAGTGGACGCTTGGCCAACATGCGATCTCCCCTGCCGCTGCTGCTGATTGCCTCTATGCCATGATGCCGGAAAGTCTGAAATATGACTGGCTCCATCTGATGTCCGATGATATTGCGAAGTAGTTTAGAATAAACTTCAGCAAGGATGTCGTCCGCATTTTTGCATAGTTTACGCCCTTCGGCTGTTCCGAAAGTTGAACAGTCGTCGGGCGTTTTTTTGCTTCCTTTTATTGTGCTGAAGCTTTCATATCCAATATCTTTTACCAGAAACTATTGACCAGCAAGGATTTTCTTTTCCCGGCTGCCATATTTTGGGTGATGGCGCTTCAATTACTCTCAAATGCTCCAGCCGGCGCTGGCAGTCTGCAGCTCGGTCATGCGGCGGAAGATGCCGCCATTCTTTTGAAGGAGGTCTTCCGGTTTGCCTTCCTCTGCGACCTTGCCGTCTGCAAGCACGACGATATGATCCGCTGCCTCCACGGTGCGCATCCGGTGAGCAATGACCAGCACGGTCTTGCTCTGCAGCAGACGGGACAGAGCGCCCTGCACCTTGGTCTCGTTTTCCACGTCAAGAGAGGCCGTGGCCTCGTCCAGCAGGACAATGGGTGCGTTTTTCAGCAGCGCGCGGGCAATGGAGATCCGCTGCCGCTCGCCTCCGGAAAGCTTGGCGCCGTTTTCGCCGATGGGCGTATCGTAGCCCTGGGGCAGCTTGCTGACAAATTCCTCGCAGTTGGCCGCCCGGGCCGCTCGGATCACCTCTTCATCCGTGGCGCCGTGACGGCCCAAGCGGATGTTCTCCATTACCGTGTCGTCAAAGAGCACCACGTCCTGGAACACCATGGCGTAGTCCGTGAGCAGTACCTCGGGATCGACGGTGGAGATGTCCACGCCGCCCACCTCGATGGAACCCTTGTCAATGTCCCAAAGCCGGGCCGCGAGCCGGGCACAGGTGCTCTTGCCGGAGCCGGAGGGGCCGACCAGCGCGGTCACTTCTCCTTCCCTGGCGGTAAAGCTCACAC
>Ga0310697_10003684_pt1 | contig 15398 bp, 15 predicted proteins | sample 172DNAGHGlowgp2_FD_203883 | JGI IMG/M metagenome (GOLD analysis project Ga0310697, IMG submission 203883) | Sheep rumen microbial communities from Palmerston North, Manawatu-Wanganui, New Zealand - 1728 DNA GHGlow gp2 (v2) (version 2) | ecosystem: Host-associated > Mammals > Digestive system >... | reverse complement strand
CGACACGCTGCGACACTACCTCCATCTCGCGCGGTTCCCTCATGCGGCGATGACGTACAATGAGGTGAGCCGTCGTATAGGCGACACAATAAAAAAAGACACCAGCTATCAGAAAGCTGAACAGGATGCCACTGTACTCATCCCAGAAGACTTTGATCTTTTTCATACACTTATTGATTATCAGGTTATTTCAAGACAGTGTCCACAATTCCGTACTGCAAAGCCTCTCCGGCCGACATCCAGTAATCACGATCAATATCCTCCAAGATCTTGGCCGGGTCCAGGTGCGTGTGCTTTGCGATGATCGACACGAGTTCCTCACGGGCCCGCTCGATCTCCCGTGCCGCGATCAGCACGTCCGTTGTCTGTCCATAGGCCCCGCCATGCGGCTGATGGATCATCACGCGGGAATGCGGCAGGATGGAACGCTTGCCTTCCGCTCCTGCGCAGAGCAGGACGGCACCCATCGAGGCGGCCATCCCCGCGCAAATCGTTTCGACGGGCGGAGAGATCAGTTGCATCGTGTCATAGATCGCCAGGCCGGCCGAGATGCTCCCGCCAGGGGAGTTGATATAAAGATGGATTGGCGCCACGGCATCCTCAGACGCCATACAGAGCAACTGCGCGACGACACAGTTGGCAACATCGTCGTCGATAGGCTCCCCCAGATAGAGGATACGGTCACTCGACAGGCGGCCGAAGACATCCAGGGCTCGGTAAGACTGTTTTCTCATCATTTCTTTCATGATCTCAACATTTTAAGGTTATACATTCAGGGATAGATCTGTAAGCAAAATTATACACCTCCTTTTTTCACTATTTTTCATATCTTTGTTTTGAGAATAATCCGCCCCACATGAACAGCTACCTCATCTCGAACCCGGCACCGGGATACATCGATCCGATCCGCTCCTATATCTGCCAGCCTCGCAAAGGCCGCGGCAAGAAGAAGGACGTCCTTTTGGACAAGACGCTCCCGGACAAGATCGCCAGAATCATCTGCAGCGCGGATGAATTCCGCGAGGAGACATTCAAGGGCGGTTTCAAGAACAAATCCGGCTCCGATACGATCTTCGTCGTGCCGGAACTGAACTGGAACGGACGCAACTCGGTGGACGAGGGATACCAGTATGCCATCGAGCTTCTCGACAACAAACTCAAGGATAAATCCTTCAACCTGGTCTTCATCTCCCTGTTTACCCGGAATCAGCTGCTTCAGCTCGTCGGGACAGACTATGTGGAATTGGTCAAAGCATTCCCTCACCTGTCCCTGACCGACATCATGACACCGCCCTACCCGGAGCTCCCCGTTCCTGCCTACTCAGAACTGCATTTCGACCTGCTGAAACGGCTCGTAATCTCCAAATCCGGCCGCCTCGAATACATCAAGCACCAGATCTACCATCTGGCCGACCACGCCTTACAGGAGATCCCCGGCCGGGCGGCCGGCTTCCTGGACACCCTGTCCCTCCCCGTGTATGGCGGGCTGCAGGAATGGGAGAGCGGGCAGCTCCGGATGTTCCGGGACCGGGCCCGGGCATTTACGGACAAACGAGAAGTCATACACTTCGTCCAGGACCTCCGCCAATACATCGACGAAATCAAGAGCCGGATCGGTGCCGGCGAAGCGCCCCGCAAGAGAATCAATTACAGCGTCCTGATCGTCGAGGACGACCCCGTCTACCGGGATCATCTCGTTTCCTTCTTCAACCAGTATTTCCTCCGCGTCACGGCCTTTACGGATGACGATATCCTCCATGCCAAGGAACGGATCAAGAAAGCCGCCGGGCTCCACAATATCGTCATCCTGGACCTGATGTACAGCTCGGGCGGTAAAGACAACGACATCCTTCCCTTCAACGGCCTCGACCTCTACGATGACCTCCGGAAAGCGGAGAACAGCAAGAATGCAAAAGCGGCCAAGGACGGCCAGTACTCCATCGCGCATGCCGCAGCCGTGCGCATCGTGACAGCCGTTCCCAGGAACGACATCAAGACCTTCATGGTGGATCCTCCCCGGGTCTTTACGAAGGGGAACGGTTGGGACCAGCTCGAGGCCTGCATGCGGGAACGGATGGACGAGCTCGTGGACGAATGCCGGGAGCGGGAGAAGCGCTTCGTCCTCGGGCAGCGGGCACCCAAGAAGGGGATCTTCCGCCGCGCGGGAATTATCGACCTGATCAAATCCAATCCGGGAAACAAGTTCACCGAAGCCCTGGCCTTTGCCACCAAGGTCCTCTCCAAAGAAACCCTCCTGACCGATTTCGCCCTGCCTACGACCGCAACGGGTGAACCCTCCGAAATCCTGGACCACCTCCCGTCCATCCTGGCCCAGCGGGCCTTGGTCATCAAGTTCGTCCAGGGCAAGGCAAATGGGAAGTTCTCCGAAAAGGACTACCAGGACTATCTTGCACAGTATCTTCCCGAAGATGCCGAACCGCCCCTGACGGGAAGCGACTACCTCTCAACCAAGCTCGGATTCTCACTCTCGGGCATCCAAGAATCCATGGGGACCTTCTCCTGCAAGATCTCCATGGAGGACAAATCCGAGTTCTTCCCGGAAGAACTGGGTTTATTCTGTTCTCCTACCGCCATCGCCGAGGAGCTGGTCCTGCGCTGGGCAGCCATCATCAAAAGGCATTTCAGCCTTTTGATGGAAGGCACCGACGCCGTGTTCAAAGCATGCGCCGCCGACCACAAGGGATCTTCCGCCACGGAGTGGAAAGGCGCTCTCGCGAAGTCCGGCCTCCGCGAATACATGGACAGCACGCCCTCGATTCCCGATCTGCGCCGGTTCCTGACCCAGGTGAAGCAGTACCTGCTTGACCCGAAAGAGAAAGACTATCTGAAAGAGTGGGTCTGGGGGTTGCTCACCGAGGAGCAAATCCACCCGGAAGACCTGGACCGGGCCAAGGAAACGGAAGGCCTCTGGCAAACACTCCAGCGCGCTTTCCCAGACATCGCCGGTTTATACTCCTTCATCGGCGGATGGATCCAATCTTCCGAAGACCAGGAAGAAGAGGCAGAATAAGACAGGGCGGACACGGACCGGCAAACTTTTCGTCCAGGACGACCTGATGAAAAATCGCAAAAAAAACATCAGGATATCTTTGACAAAAAGTTTGTACCATGAAGCAGTCTTTTCTTTTCGTCAACCTCGGACTTCCCAGCGGGACCTGCTGGGCAGATCGCAACATCCTGGCAAACAATCAGTTCGATTGCGGCGCTTTCCTCTCCTATCGCTCTCTGTTCAATCCCGAAGCAGCCGGGAGCGACCACTTCCTGATTCTGGGCCCCAGGACCCCGGATGTCATTTTTCAAACCGAGATGAAGTTCGTCCCTTTGTCTGAATTGTTCGGTCTCATCGGCAGCCTGGCTCTTTGCATCCCCACGGAAGAGCAGATGAACGAGCTGGTTTCAGGGTGTACCTGGAAGAGCTGCGACACACCCAAAGGCTGGGGCTTCGAAGCGACCAGCCGCTACAACGGCAACAGCATTTTCTTCCCGGCCTGCGGCTGGTATTCCGACGAGACCATGCAGGATTTATCCAAAATCCAGCGTTCTTACGAAGCTGGATTCTTCTCGGATGATGAGAGGTTCAACCATCTGATCAGCGAAGAGGCCTGGGCGAATGCCGGAGACCCCTTCCGCTGCCGTTATCTCACACGCAGTACGGACTCCCGCTTTGTGCCGCTCGGCTGGAGCGGCGGCACACGTGCGCTCAGGGTGATTGGCAACCAGCAACAGGCATACGCTACGATCGCTACGTTCTCCCGCGACCTCTGGATGCCGATCCGCCCGGCACTCAGCCTGTAGCGGAGGAACGGTCATTTGTTTAATCTCACGATATTATTAAATTTGAAGTACCAATAGCACATAACCACTTACCATCATATGGAGACGCTGAAACAAAAGTATAAGGCTATGCTCGACTGCCAGTCCGAGATAGATTCCCTGGAAAAGAAAATGAAAGAAGAGCTGCATGCTCTACGGGCGAAAAAAGCCGCGATGATCAAGGCGTTCAATGCTCCGGTCATCCAGAGCATCGTTGGCAACATTGCTTCTTTCCTGAAGAAGAAGCTGGAAGCCACGGGAGAAGACGCACTCGACATCAATACGTTCAACATCCATTTCAAAACCGGGGAGTATAAGAGTTCTGGCCGGGATTTGGGCGACGCCGAGGGTGATATCATCCAACGTGCAGAAGAGTTGAAGCTCGATAAAGACGGACAGGTATTGGTTGGCTTCCGGCATTACTGCTACGATGAGGAATGCGGGTCACACGATGAGGTCATTACGGAGAGGCTACCTGTCCTCCGCTGTATCGCCCACTGCCTCGAATTCTTGGAAGGCGTTCAGTTTGAGGTCCCCGTCTCCTCATTGATTCTCAACAAGGACATCGACTACTATGAAAAACAATATGAGCAGACAGATGACCGTTGTGATGGATTCGGGTTGATCAAGATCAGCGAATCCGCCACGGAAATACTCTCGAAGGAGTTTCAAGGTTACTGCGGGTCCGATGAGACGCTAACCCTTCCCAAAGGCATCGTCAAGATCGGCAAGGAGGCTTTCAAGGATTGCAAGACAATAACAGCCATCATTCTACCGGAGGGCCTTACAAGTATCGGGGATGGGGCTTTCCAGGGATGTGTGGATTTGGAAAAGCTCTTTCTGCCGAATAGCTTGCGCTCAATGGGTTCCAGGGCTTTCTACGGATGCCGGAACCTTAAATGCATCAATTTGCCCGATGGTTTGGCATCGATCGGCAAGAACGCTTTCATGGGCGTCAAGCCTTTGTATGTTTCCCACGGGAAGATCCGTCCGGACGCCGCAGAGATCGGGCTTGACAAAAAGACCTTCTTGATCGACAGGACTTCCGATGCTCCGGTTAGCTTCTCTTATAGGACGTCGGGATCAATATCTATGCGTTTTTTTGCTGTTCCCGACGGCGTTAAAACTGTCGACGATTCAGTATTCCCCGTTGGCCTTGAAGAAATCTGGGAAGTTTATATCCCGGACAGCGTGACAAGCATACATCCGCAGGTATTCTCCAAGCAAGGAGGTGTTGGTAGCATCTCCGTTTCTCCAGGCAATGCAATCTATGATTCCAGAAATGATTGCAATGCCATCATAGAAAAGAGCACCAACACACTGATTGCCGGATGCGCGACTACGATCATCCCGGACAGCGTGACAAGCATTGGACCAGCGGCGTTCTCCAGGTGCGGGATTGAGGAAATCCATATTCCGGACAGCGTAACAAGCATAGGGGAAAGCGCTTTTTCCAGATGCCGCCAGCTCTCCAAAATCAATATTCCGGAGGGCGTGACAAGCATTGAGGACTACACCTTCAATGAGTGTGAGTGCCTTACCGAAATCAATCTCCCGTACGGTGTGACAAGCATCGGTAAATATGCTTTCCACGACTGCTCGATGCTTTTTGATATCAACATCCCCAACAGTGTGACAAGCATAGGAAGATGTGCCTTCTTGGACTGCGTGCGTCTTGAAGTCGATCTTCCGGGCAGCGTGACAAACATTGGAGATTTCGCTTTCATCGGGTGTCATGTTAAAAAGAGTCAATAGGCTAACCGTTGGTTATTAAGGCAATTATAGCTATATTTACAAGACTAACCGCTTCCCGATGGGCAATATGGTAAATCTAGGTCTGAGCGTACGCTGGGCCGACCGCAATCTCGGGGCCTCCCGTCCGGAGGACCCCGGGGATTATTTCGCCTGGGGCGAGACTGCACCCAAGACGGCGTTTACCCGGAACAACTACCGGTTCATCCCTGCCGGAGAGGTTGATTTCAATGTGGATGACGACGGCTACGAATACCGCTACTTCTCCAAATACCAGGACGACGACACCTTGTCCCGCCTGGAGCCCGACGACGATGCCGCCGCAGCCACCTTGGGTGGCGGGTGGCGGATCCCGGGCCGGGAAGAATGGCAGGAACTGGCCGACAACTGCGACTGGACCTGGGACCCGATCCGCAAGGGATGGCTGGTTGCGAGCCGCATCAACGGCAATTGTATCTTCCTGCCCTTCACGGGCATGCACTACTTCGACGGGCTGGAGTTCGGCGACGCCTTCGAGGGCCTGGAGAACTTCGGCCTGTATTGGACAGCCGAACGCCCGGACAACGCCGTCTGCGACGCGAAAGCATTCTTCCTCACCGACCGCAAACACGCCTTCAAGGACATCGCCCGCGAATCGGGGGTGGTGGTCCGGGCGGTTATATCGCAATAAAAATTAATATGGGAAATTCACTATTCAATAATACGAGCATATGCAGATTATAACCGATCTTGACGCCATCAAAGACCTGCGTCGAAAACTGATGGAGGTCCTGGAGGAACTCCGGGATCAGTATCAGCAAACCCAAGGCGCAATTGACACCGTTGCTGAAACCTGGAAGGATCAGGGGTTCGATCATTTCAAAGACCAGTTTGCCGAAGATCAACAAAAGCTTCAACCTCTCTGTGATAAGATAGAGGAGTATGACTCGGAAGTTCTGGCGAAGCTCCAGCGTTGGATTGAAGAGTACCTTGAAACAATTTAGTTATGGCAAAAGATACCACCTCACATGTCAGTGCAGAAGAATTAGAGAAGCTGCAGACTGAAATAAACAATATTGCAGACAAGATCGGAGAACTAAGAGAGACGGTCGCCAATGCCATCAGCGCTGTGGGCGAAGAGTGGCAAGACTCCAAGTTTGATGAATTTTCCGAGGAATATGAATCGAATAAAAAGGCCATGGAGGATATATCGACTGAGTATCACCGCTATGCAAACGAGATCCTTCCGCCTATCATCGAGAAAGCCAAGGAATACGAACTGTTGAAGACCAGCGCATAGTGGCATGTTAGGGACCAGAGCATCATTAAAGGATTCACAGGCGCTTGTTGATTTCCAGCATGCGCTGGAGTTTTTTAGCGGTTCTGTTGAAAGGGCCTTGGATGCCGTCTCGGATTACTTGAATGACGTTCACGCTGAAATGGAACGGCACGTGGAGTTGCTGAAACAGGCCGTTCAGGAGGCCAAGGATAACGTCGAGCAAGCCAAAGCAGAAAAAGAAAACGCCTACTCCGAATGGCAGCAGGCAGTCGATGACAAAGTGATGGCCGAACGTGATCTTCAGGATGCCATCGAGGAGGAAGAAGAAATGGAAGATGATTTCGATGACGATTATGACGATGATTTCGATGATTTTGATTACGAGGATTATTGATGTCTGTTGAAAGTGCACAAGCGGCATACGATTATGCCTGTCAGATTGAACAAGAGGCCGCGGAACGGTATTCTTCGGCAGAGCAGGCGTATAACGAGAGCTTGGACCGGCTCCGCACAGCAGAGTCCAACTTGTCGGAGGGGGAAAGATTTTTCAATCGGTTCAAGATCAGTGAAGACCACTATAGGGCTGACTACTCGCTGATTGCAGAACCGGGCGCAGAGGCTCTAATGAGATACGTTGCCCAAAATGATGTGCGGGATGCCATATCGAAGTTGACAAAGATTCTGGAAGTCGTTTCTTCCTACTGCAATTGTCCGATGGCACCAGGCAAGGCTGAACGAAACTACTGTATTTCCGGGAAGGATAATTACGACAGGCCATCCGGGAAGGAGCAAGCACGGAGAAGGGAGAAAGCCCTTGAAGATGCCAAGGAGCATCTTCGCAAAGAAGGTCCCCGAAATAAGCCTAATCCGAGTGTGCAAGTGAGGTGTAAAGTCTGTGGAAGGCCCTTCTATATCTGCAGGTGCAAGCCTAGTGTTTTACCTGATGTTAATAAATGAGACTCGCATATGAATGATTTGACAGAGCAGTGGATGAGCATCTTTCAGAAATTGGGAGCTGACTGGGACATCGTGGCAGACAGTTGGGATGACTGCGTGCATGATGCCTTCCAAAAGTATCATGTCCAGCTATTGAAAGACAGCCTCGCCGCCTATCTGCAAGGTTCGTATGGGCATATTTCCGTACGAGGGAAAGGACTGATTGACCTTGTACGACTTATTGACGAGTGTGGCGAAAAACTCTCGGCCATGACAGGAGTGCCATTCGCGCCTGTCAACCCGGCAGAATCCCAGGGCAATGAGTACATTGATCTAGGCGAACCAATGCTCCGCTATGACGACAGAATCAAGGATAAGTTCCGCAATGAACATGAAGAGGGTATCCTTGCCCACGAGTCGGAAGACATCACCTTCAAACGACAGCATCCGTACAGCATAAAAACGATTCTAGACATATGAGATGCATTAATGAGCAGTGCCAAAAGGAAATTGGCGAGATGGTGTTTTGTCCATATTGCGGGACGAAACAGGAAAGGCCTATAATCTACTGCGGATATTGTGGCGCGGAGATGGACCGTGATGCGCTCTTTTGCAGCAACTGTGGGAAAGAGTCTTTCTTCGCTCGAACAGAAAATGACAAGCAACAGGATGGCCCTTTTTTTATTGATCCGGACGGGACATGCTCCTACAACCACGCTGATTCATCTACAGGAGCTAGATTAACCATCCCCGAAACGATTGATGGCACACGGGTGACCAGAATCGGGTCATTTTGGGGATGTCGTTTTCAGGAGATAATAATCCCTGATTCTGTTTTGGGAATTGATGGGAGCGCTTTTGCCGATTGCTCATTCCTGAAAAAGATATCTATTCCCAATAGTGTGGCCACTATCGATAGTTGTGCATTCTCCGGTTGTTCAGCCTTAAAGAGAATAGCCCTCCCACTTTATTTGGAAGCTATTGAAGATTATACGTTTTACGCATGCTCTGCCCTTGAGGAGATTGTGGTGCCCCCTGAAGTGCATTATATTGGACAGTGCGCATTTTCACAATGCAAATCTCTGAAAAGGTTAACCCTGCCAGATTCTTTAAATGTTATTGGTCTGTCTGCTTTTTCCGGATGTGACCTTTTGCAGAGAGTCGTCATTCCCGGCGCTGTCTCGCAAATTGAATTTGGTGCATTCATGAGTTGTACGGCCCTGACAGAAGTGGTCATTGAAGGACCAACCATCATAGATTCTTGTGCTTTTTCATCCTGTCCAAATTTGAAAAGAGTCTTCATCAAGGATAGAAACGCTCTTATAAATGGAGTCGCTTTCGATTATGGTGTCGAAATCAGTTATATTTAAAATAATACCAGCTTATTTAAGATATAGACAATGAATTGTTGTAATAAGCAGTGCCAGAAAGAAATTGGCGAAGTGTTGTTTTGTCCGTATTGCGGGGCCAAGCAGGAAAAGCCAAAAGTGTATTGTATCTATTGTGGCGCAGAAATGGACGAAGATGCAGTCTACTGCAATAATTGCGGCAAGAAGTCGTTTTTTGTCCAGAAAGTCGAGGATGAAGAGGCTCTAGCAGAGAGGGAACGGCTCGCTCAAGTTGCAGAACGGGAGCGATTGAGCAAAGAGATGGCGGCTAAAGAACAGGAAGAGAAGAAGGTTGTTCACGAGGATAAGCTTGAGGGCTTTCATACATTCACTTATGAAGATGGAAGCCGGTATGAAGGTAGTTGGAGAAACAATAGAAGGAACGGCAGGGGCCGGATGTATTATTCCTGTGGGGACAAGTATGACGGCGAATGGGAAGATGGTGAAAGAAGCGGCCGTGGTACGATGTATTATTCTGACGAAGGGGATAGATATGAAGGCGAATGGAAGTTCGATAGCAGGAATGGCCAGGGTGTTTTGTATTATGAAGACGGAGACAAATATGAAGGCCATTGGGAAGATAATGAAAAAAGTGGCTTTGGTACTATGTATTTTGCCAATGGAGATAGATATGAAGGCAATTGGAAGAATGATGCAATGAATGGCCATGGCGTATACTTCTGGGAAAATGGAGCAAAATTTGACGGCCATTGGAAAAGCTCTGAAAAGAACGGCCCTGGTAAGATTTTTTTTGCCAACGGAGATAGATTCGAAGGCCTTTGGAAGAATGATGCAATAAATGGTCATGGCGTATACTTCTGGGAAAATGGAGCAAAATTTGACGGCCATTGGAAAAATGGTGTTAGGGAAGGCCCTGGTGTTATTCAGTTTGCCGATGGGAAGCAGGAAGAAGGCGTATGGAAAAATGACAAACGACAATGACCTGTTTTGATTATTGAAAATGATTGAATATGGAAGTTCTTATGCTTCCCGAAAGTAATAACTTTGCGAATAAATGCAGTTAAGTTACGATGGGAAAAACATGTCCTGTATGTCATAGGGAAAACGATTCCGCAGCGAAGTTCTGCAAATATTGCGGAACTGCGCTTTCAGCACAAAATGGTAGTAATGGATTGACTTGTCCAAATTGCAAGACCGTAAATAGATCTGGTTCTCGTTTTTGCAAGCACTGCGGAAGTGCACTTGAACAGAAACCGGCTAAGGATCCGTTTGCTGAGTTGAAAACCGAATTCGACTCTACAGTCCGTGCTTCTATCGAAAGCCTGAGGGGTAGCATACATTTGCCGTTCACGTCATTCATGAGTGAGGCCGTCTCCCTGTCAGAAGATATTCTTTCCACAGCGGAGCGGCATAAGGAGGCCTCGCTCTCGTCACCCCAATCCTCCTTTACTGCGCAGTTTATTGATTATCTGGACCGGGGTGTTGGACAGTGCAGGGAAGAGTTCTGGAAGGTCTGTGACCAAAGACTTGCACAGGAAGCTTTGCCGGATAAAAACAATCCAATATTCAACAGGCGATACGAAGTCCTGCCGAAAGAGGAATGGCCCAGTGTTACCCGGACTGACGGACATTTGTCTTCTAGAGTCTTTATTGGCGACGCGGAGTGCAGTTTCAATGTTCTCGGAAAGTCTTTTCCATATAACAGTCACATCTGTCTGGATCTTTTGTATAAAAAGAATCTTGTTGTCCACTTCAACACTGAAACCGAACAATCTGGAATCGACATGGTTTCGTCCATTGTCGGTCGGTGGCTAAAAGCCTCCCAAGGGAGAAATATCGAAATTTCCGTAATTGATACGCAAGACTTCTGGGGATTGGGGAGCGGTTTCAATTCATTGGATGAAAGCGTCCATTGTTTGATCAGCGACGAACATTCCGCGCTCCGGGAACTAGAAAGGGTTTCTTCTTACGAACAGAACATTATTCGAAACAGATTATCTCGTCAAACGCCGACCGCCTTAGGGTATAACCTCTCACATGTGGATCAGATACCTGCCGTAGTGCTCATAATAAGGCATTTCCCTTTAGACGTATCTTCAAATCTTGAGGTCCTTCAGAGAATAATGCGGAATAGCGCCCGCGTCGGGGTATGCGTAATCCTAATGGTGAATGAAGACGAACTGACTTCCGAATCCCTGTACAAGACTAAAAAGGACTTTGATTTGGATAACTGGAGAAAGGGAGCCGAATATATTGATCTGATTGACAATTACCTTCAGTTTCTTCCAAAAGGTGCCAGATTCGTTCCTGAACTATTGGACGAAACCGAATTGAATTGGATTATCGACGAGGTTAATGTTCAACTATACCAGAAGCCATCTGTCATTTCTGTTGATATCAGGGATTTTCTTCCGGATCCGGGCCGCACGCTGAACACGCAGTTCAATCTCTCCTTAGCCATAGGCGTGAATAGGGACACCTTCTCCCAACAGACGCTTGTCCTGAACGATATGGTCATAAGTAATTCCCTCCTAGTTTTGGGAACCGGGGATTCTGCGGGATCTATACGGAATTGGATGAAAGCGATCGCCTTATATGCAATACGCAGATATTCGCCTGATTCGCTAAGCATCCTGTTCTGTGATTTTTCAAACAGTGGAGTGTTTTCTTCCTTTGCTGGCAAGCTCGACAACATCCGTGTAGTACAGAAGCCGAAAGCCAAGATGATAACGGCGGAAGAACCCAGAGGACGCACTCTTGTCTTTGTCGCGGGCATCAATGCGTTGGATGAAAAAGAATTATCCGTATTGGAGAGTTTGCCCAGGATGGTCAACAGGGGAACGCATGTCTTCATGGAAGATCTTGGAGGGTATATAAAAAACTGGGGAGGACAAAGACTGACTTTCGGACCCGCCGAAAAACGCAGTGGAGGCTTCGTTTCCGAACAGGAGTTCCTTTACGACAGTCATCTGTGCCGTTGTTTCAAGACGGATAACGCCACCGTTGATGAAACGATCGATGCTTTGCTGCGGCTTCATCCGGAACTTGCCCCGAAGCAGGTGGTTGCCAACAGGGGCTTGTATGAGGAGGCTGCAGAATCGCTCACGACGGACACAAGTTGGGATCCTGCGAATACCGGGAATGTCGAGTCTTTTGTCGAAGCCGGAATTTCCGTTGAAGAAACGGAGTCATATCAGGAAGGACCGTTATATCTGAGCAGATTTCTTCCTCCTCGCAATAAATGGTGGACATATTCATCGGCAGAAGGTTTGGAGATTCCCATCGGCATTAACCCATGGAAAGAAGATACTGTTACGAACCTTATCTTTTCACAAGCGGAAGGCCAGAGCGACGCCTTTGTCATCGGAAAATCCGGAACAGGCAAGAGCAGCCTGCTGCATACGATTATCCTGAATGCTGCATACAAGTATTCCCCGTCAGAACTGAATCTCTACCTTATAGACCTGTCAGGTGTCGAGTTTCAGTATTATGCAACTTATAATCTCCCTCATGCCAAACTTGTTGCCCCACAAGCAGAACGCGAGTTTGCACTCAGTATCCTCGATGAAGTCGAACAGGAGGCAAAACGACGGGAAGAGCAGTTCTCAAGAGCGGGAATACGTGATTTCTCGAGTGCCAGAGACCTGCCCCGCATCCTTCTAATCATTGATGAATACCAGTCGCTTTTTGATTTCGACGACGAGATTTGTACCGACTCCAAAGAAATCATCGAACGTATCATTACAAAATACAGGAAATACGGTATCAACCTGCTGCTGGCCACCCAGAAACTGCCCGGCACGAACAAGTTGGACTATGGGATGATCAACAACCGGATTGTCTTTGATTGCAAGCAGGACGACTTTACCACCTTGTTCGGTCCCCTTAACCGCCAGCCAGCATTGGGGAAGGGCGAATGCCTGTATACTTCCAGAGGCAGGCTCCTCGCAGATGTCCGGGAGCACGAGGTAAAATCCTATTATGCAGCGATTGATGAGGTGTCGGATGACGGAAAGCTCATGGCCGAACATCTGATTGGTGACCTGTCCAATATCACTCCCGGTGTCACGTATGCTCCGGCGAGGGTGTTTGTAAAAGACCGCGAGGTGTTTTTCGGCCCCGAACGCCTGCATAACGTGGCCGGCCAGGAGGAATTCCCTGAAGAGGTTAACCTCTACCTCGGCGAGCCTGTCGCCACCGGTCAGGATGTCACCATTACGCTGGAGGGTTCGGCGCAGGATAATATCCTGATTGTCGGCGGCCAGCGGGAGGTCGCGGAAGGAATCGCCATCCACGCCATCCTCTCTGCAGCAGATGCCTATGTGGACGGAAGTGCAACGTGTTATGTCATGTCATTCATGAAGAAACGGGCCACGTTGTACAGCTCCGCTTCAACGTTCCTCTGCGGAGCCCCCTTTTCGGAAGCATCCAGAGAAGTGCCCAGAGAGGAATTCGTTTCATTCATAAAAGAGCTCAAGGGTAAGGTAGAGGAGCGCCAAAGGGATTTCTCGGGAGAGAGTCCGCATATATACTTGCTCTTCCTGGAATACCAGAATAGCGGCATTGATTCCGATGTCAAGAAGAGCATGGAGTTCATCTTGAAAAACGGACCACAGTTCGGTGTTTTTACAGTGTTGCAATCCGGCGCACTCGGTTCCCTGAAAGAGCGTGGGGCCGACAAGGATCTTTTCAATCACCGTATAGCTCTTCAGATGTCCAAGGAAGACTCCAGAGACATGATGGGAAGCAACAAGGCTGCATTCTTAAATGGCCCAAAAGACAAATCCCCGGGACTGCAAAGGGCATTTTATTTTAACAAATCATCTCCCGGCACGCATGTCAAATTCAGGCCGTATTCATATTCCGGACTCATCATTGACAATGCGGGATCCTTATTGTAAAAGGTGTCGGATTGATGAGTTGGGAGACAAATCCTTGGCTTTGTCAGGAGAGCCTTTCAACCCGGAAAAGCCCAGGGATTTTGGATAGCATTGTTTAAAGACCCTTCTCGACATTTGAATTGTATATTAATAATTATGAAGTGCATTAACCAGACGTGCCAAAAGGATATTGGCGATGTGTTGTTCTGCCCCTATTGCGGCACGAAACAGGTGAAACCAAAAGCATTCTGCACAAATTGCGGCGCAGAGATGGATGCTGATGCCATCTATTGTGATAAGTGTGGGACAAAGTCCTTCTTTATCCAGAAACAAGAAGAGGAAGCTGAGCGGAAAGCTCGGCTGGAGGCGGAGCGCAAAGCCAAAGAGGAAGCTGAGCGGAAAGCTCGGCTGGAGGCGGAGCGCAAAGCCAAAGAGGAAGCTGAGCGGAAAGCTCGGCTGGAGGCGGAGCGCAAAGCCAAAGAGGAAGCTGAGCGGAAAGCAAGAGATGATGCTGAATATGCTGAATTTAAAAGGAAGCTTGAGAGAGCAACACCTTGGTGGGTAAAAGAAGGATTGCCCAGATAATAACTCCGAAAGGGGGAACAAGAATCTTTTCTGCGGTTTTCATTTCGGCTCAAAATAATAAGTCATGAAATGTATTAACGCGTTTTGAAAAAAGAACTTGGTGACGTGGCCTTCTGTCCCTTCTGCGGGACGAAGCAAGAACGGCCGAAGGTATTCTGCGTTCACTGCGGTGCGTAAATGGACGAGGATGCTATCTTTTGCAATGAATGCGGCCGAAAATCCTATTTGTGCCCTACTGGAGCGAGTTTCCATACCGAGACGTCTCGAGAAGATTGGACCCCATGCCTTTCCGCCATCCCTGCAGGAGGTCATCCTCAGAAGTCGTCACTTGAATAGCAACGCTAGAGAAGGGTTTGTAGATTGTTCCTCCTTAAAGAAGGTGATCATACCTTTTGTCAGCATGAAATCCGATGCTATGAAAATCGCCGGAGATGAAATCTCAATTGTAGTAATAGACGACTATACCAAGAAACAGACCGTTTTACAGCCCTGACACCTATTCCCAGTTGACATCCTCTGATTCAGCCGTAAAAACAAAGATACATATTTGAGAAGCGAGTGGACTAATCCGCTTCTCGCATGTTTTGGCGGCACACATCTTATATTTAGGGCATTCTCTCACAACATCCAGTTTTTTCGCTTTAGTAGGGATTGACAAAAATAGCAGGCTTTTTTTCAAGATTTGTTGAATCCGGATTTCCTAGGTTTCTCCGTTCCTCTTGCATATCTTTGTAAGCGACGGAGAAATTAACCCTTAAAGATTCGGAATCACGTCATTCCACTTCAACCTTGAGGAATACGCGG
>Ga0310697_10003683_pt1 | contig 15400 bp, 14 predicted proteins | sample 172DNAGHGlowgp2_FD_203883 | JGI IMG/M metagenome (GOLD analysis project Ga0310697, IMG submission 203883) | Sheep rumen microbial communities from Palmerston North, Manawatu-Wanganui, New Zealand - 1728 DNA GHGlow gp2 (v2) (version 2) | ecosystem: Host-associated > Mammals > Digestive system >... | reverse complement strand
ACAACCATCCAGCGGTTCTTGCTGTGATCCCTACAGGATTCAAAATATAGAATTCTATGAAATTTAAAAATACTCAAAACACAATGATTATCAACACATTATGAAAGTTAATAATTCTAAATAGTATTATAAAATTCCATTCAAATGCATTTTGGTGGGGCAATTTTTAGTAATTTTGCCCCACGCATTTAACAAGATGATGGCATGGAAAGAATAACGATTTTGCTCAAATCGAAGAAAAAGAGCGGGAACATAAAGATACGTTTCCGGTTACGTGATGGGCGCGATGTAGACATCACCCATCGCACCAGTATTGTAGCCGACATAGCATTACTCCGCAAGCAATTTACCGAGGATGGAACGTTGAAACCTCGCGTCTCAGTGTACGACCAGGAACTATTGACAGCGATAACGGAACGGAAAGACGCGATGCGCGAGGCTTACCATAGTATGAGGGAGAATGGCCTTATGCTCACATCGGAGGTGTTGTCGAGGGAGGTCGAGCGTATTTTGATTGCAAAAGGCAATTCTACCAAGAAATCCCAACCAATTCTGGTAAGAAGGATGGCAGACGTTTTCTCAGAATGGATTAACGGACAATATGAGAGCGGAGTCTTTGGAATGGGGAGGAAAAAACATTATGAAGTTTTGCAGAGGGAACTTTGCCGCTTCCTCAAAATGAGACGAACGAATGACATCACTGTCAAGGAATTCGACGCCTCGATATTGCAAAAATTCTCCATATGGCTCCGGGATGAATGGCTATTTGTCGAAAAATATCCAAAACTCTATAAGAGTTTGGATGATAGACGCATACCCAGTGAACCAAGAAGCGGCAACACCATTGCAGCCAAAATGAAGCTATTGAGGAGCTTCTTCAGGGCCCAGGAGTTTATTGGCGAAGTGGCGAAAACACCCTTCAATATGATGGATGGTAGCCGTCGTAAGGCAATGATGCGTGAAAAGTATGATACACCAGTGTCACTTACCAAAGAGGAACTGAAGAAGATCATCCTGGCGGAGGTTCCTCAGTCGATGTCAGAGGTACGCGACGTCTTCGTCCTGCATTGTTACATTGGTTGCAGGGTGAATGACTTGAAGTTGATGACGTGGGATAACGTGGCCGTGGCAGATGGTGTGCCTTACATCCATTATATGCCACAAAAGACAGCACTCCAGCAGGAAGATGAATTGGCAACGCCATTGATGCAGACTGCTTTGGAGATTCTGAAAAAATATGATTTCAAGTTTCCTCTCTTGAGGAATCTCTGGGGGAAAGACGGCTACAACCATAAAATTAAGAAGTTGCTGGAACATTGCGGTGTCAATCGAAAAAGTCCTGTTCGAGACATTGAGACTGGAACGACCAAATATGTGCCCATCTATGAACTGGCATCCACTAAACTGGCAAGAAAGACTTTTGTCAATCTGATGGCCTCATGCCAAGTGGATATGTATGCAGCTGGACTTCACAAGCGCGGCAGCGACGCTGTGGAGAGGTATGCGCATATAGACTTAAAAGAGCGTTTTCGTCTTATGTGTTTCGCCTTTGGTGAACCCGAGTATGAGGTGGATGACAATTTGGCCATTATCGAGCGAGAAACAGTCGACAAAGTGCAATCGTTCCTTGACGGGCTGAATGGTGACGAGATGGAAAAGCTTTTGCAAATGCTTAAGGAAAAGAAACCAGACTAAAAAAATGGCAAGACGATAAAGTTAACTGTGTGTTGAAGTCTATAAGACTCATAATCTGGAGGTCCCGGGTTCATGCTTTATCCAGTCCTCGCTAAAAATCAAGCACTTACGGGTTTTGCGCAAGTGCTTTTTTCATATCTTCATAAACAATGCGTAAACAAACGATTTCTGTCTCCCCATATGTGTCATGAAATGTTATAGAGTATCGATGGGACAAACAAGTAAAGAGAAAATAAAATGCCACAACGATTCGCATCGTCATGGCACAATCCTAAAATAAAAATGAAATCATTTTTTCTTCTTTCCCTTACAATCGCTCCGATTGCTCCTAACATGAGCAGACACATGGATGGTTTTACCATTCTGTACCCGATCATATTCAGGGATGCGATTGAACTTACGGCCATCACTATCCTTTGCCATAATCATTGTAGCCCGTACTGTGGAGGGGATCTCTAAGTGGTTGCATGTTTCAGGCAACCGTTATTTTTTTGTGTATACACATTAGTTGTCTCAACTTACTGGTAATACAAATGCCCTGCAATATATGTCATAACTTTTCTTTGGCAGTTATTTTTACTTTGTTCCTGTAAATGTTGCAAATAGATATTTGGCATAAATCCACCCTCTAATGTCCATTAGTTTATAACAACCCACCATCATCAAAACTTGAAGAATCAGTGAAATGACCAGAGCCCACCACGACAACCAGCCACTGAAGATATTGGCTATGCCAAAACCGATTATTAAAAGAACACTCCATACACTTGCTCCAAGATAGTTACGGCAAAAACCGAACTCTGTGTTATACTGTCTCAGAATCTCGTCTCCACGACAGCTTTGCCTTATCTGGCAGACAGCTTCAGCAATCGTCTTCTTGGCCAACCCGAGGTCAGCCTGTTCCTCTTCAAGGGTAGGCAGTTTGATACCAAACCTAGCTTTCACCTTAGTAGCGATCTTTTTATGGTACGCTGGAGAAATAGCAGCATTCTGCCAAAGCAACATCTTCGTGGTAGGCATCTCGGTCTCGTCCATCTTGAACAGGCGGTACTGAAAAAGCCACTTCGATGTCTCCTTAAACACCTCTATTACCAGATAGCCTACGGCCATACTAACCAACGCAGTTCCGCCTATCAGACATAACATCCACTTAACGCAACCCATAAGTTCTTGATACTGGGGGAACCACTCCCCCATGCACATGGCAAGCAATATGCATGTAGGGAGCATACCCAAAACGGCCGGATATATCCTTGCTACTCTTATGTATTTATCCATCATTTACTTAGTCTTCCTTTATGCTTCCCAAATAATACATACCTAAATGATATCCGTGGCTCCAATTTTTCACCATGCCATCCGTCTTCTTGTAGCTCGACTCCGACACGAAGATATCCAGATAGCCGCCATTCGTCTCAAACAAAATATCGCCTGCCGTATTCTGTGTAATCGTATTATAGTCACTATAATAATCCAGTTCATCGCAGGGAGCCTCGCCCACAATCACCAGTTTTGGAGTCAGTTTATCCATCAAAGAAGACGGAATATGACCACTCTTTCTGCCGTGGTGGGGTGCAAACACTATAGTCTTATGAGTGTTTGTCACCTTCTTATCAAACTCTTCTTGCAGATCTGTTTCCATATCGCCCATCCAGAGAAACGAAAAGTTGCCTACAAGATACTCAATCACTGGTGAAATATTGTTTGGGCTCCCACCATCTGCGGCCGTCTCTAATGCCTCTTTGTATAGATCATTATCTGTAATAGGCCACAGACAATGAAGTCCAGCCCCGTCACGTTCATCATCCGACTCGTTCATCCATTTGCGTTTGCAGCCTTTTTTGAGTTCAAAACTTTTCTTGCCGTCATCACGCAGAGTCTTGTACCTCTTGAAGTCATCCGATTCAGTGCCTTTCTTGGAAGTATCATTATTAACACGATAAAAGTTCAGGATCTCAAACTTTTCATCATACTCCACAAGACCTTTAATGTGGTCATCATCAGGGTGTGTTGAAATAAAACGCTTGATGCCTTTACCTGAAGACTCTGATTCTATTTCGTCAAGAATATCATCCTTAACGTCATCTGTTAGACAGCAGTCAATTGTTGTGAAGTTGTCTGAATTGTGTCGGATGTAGAACATGTCTCCATTACCGACCGAAAAACTTTTTATTTTGCTCATATATCTAAAAATTTAAATTTCTTTTAACAAATATAGCATAATTTGTGCCAAAATCAACAAAGAACACAATAATCATAACTATTTTATTGTTGACTTTGACACATATTGCGCCTATACACCGCTTAAACCATGGAAAACGTACTGTCAAAAGCCACCGTGACCCCAGGTGACAGAATGTACTGTCACGAACTGACATTCCTGCGTCTTCTTATGTCAAAAATGACACATTTTGTCCAGATCCTGCCAATAAGGCCTAAATTATTGCACTAAACAATGACTGATTCGGTATTTATTTGCTACCTTTGCACCCAAATAAAAAGATTATTGCATATGGTTAGTGAATTACGAATCAAGAACTTCTTGTCATTCAAAGAGAATTCCGTGATCAGTTTTGAGGCATCAAAAGACGATTTCAGACAGGATTCACTCTTGGTTACTATGGACGACGGCACTCGCCTCTCGCGCATAGCCATTATATATGGTGCTAACGCCTGTGGCAAGTCAAACCTCCTTGAGGCATTCGAATTTCTTTTCTGGTTTTGGAAACGGAAAACCGATGACCAAGACGCCCCTACTGGTGTAGAACCCTTCGCGCTCGACGTTGACACGCCGTCACAGCCCACCGAGTTTGAACTGAAGCTATACGTAAATGACAAAAAATATATTTACCAGCTTATTCTTACCCCAAAGGAAGTACAATCTGAAAAACTGTTGGTTTATAACAGCAACCAACCGTCCTTGCTGCTTCATCGTGAGTTGGTTGACGGCAACACTACTCTGAAGTTTAACGCGTCACTCATCAAGGTTCCCGCTGCTGTAAAAGATGAACTAACGGCAAAATGCCTGAACAACATGTCATTCTTCGCGGCTCGTAAGACGGTTAACTGCAATCTGGGTAATATCGACGATGTCAGGAATTGGATGACAAATCATACACTGCCAGTTATCGACTTGGGACAACAGATGTTCAACTATGCAGAACGAAAAATGTTCCAGAATCCTGATGCAAAACAACATCTGTTGGAATTCAGCCATAAAATTGGCCTTAACATCGTAGATATAGCTGTAGAAAATGATTATATGTCCTTGACACCAGAAATGATTCAATTCATGAAAGCATCAGGTCACCTCTCTGAAGAGAGTGCAAGTAAACTAAGCAAAGACCCCAAGATGCCGAATGGCTTCAGAACTGACTTTATGGTATCTGTTAACAATATAAGAGGTAAGGAAGTTTACTCTTTGCCCAAAAACAGTCAAAGCGATGGTACGTTACGCTCCATGGGCGTTGAGACGGCTCTCTATGTCGCCGAACAAAGCAACATGTTTCTTCCGATTGACGAGATCGAGACCTCCATGCATCCATTGTTATTAAAATATATGATACAAAGTTACCTAAAGGTTCCCTCCCGTAGCCAGTTGCTTATGACAACGCATTACGATCCCTTGTTTACAGCTGTTGATGTTTATCTTCGTAAAGACAGCTTTTGGCTCATGGATAAAGGCGAAGATGGTAATTCTGTAATCTACCCGCTTATCTCCAAAAACGGAGTTAACAAAATGCGATCATTACATCGAGCCTACCTCAATAACAAGCTTGGGGCGCTTCCCCAAATAGCAGACTTTGATAACAACTCATATCCACCTCGTTAAATAATCATAAAAGTTGATACAGTAAAGTACTAAAGACGAAAGGATTTCAAAACACGATGGTGGAAGTAATGGATCTATAAAATATTTTTACATGTAAATTTGTATTATTTTTAAATAAAGGAGTTACAAATCAATTGCAACTCCTTTTTTTTCAATTTGCGAGCGATTACTTAAGGGGCATCAACCTCCCAATGGCCACTATATCCACTACCCACATAACGAATATGCGGCATTTTAGCTATATGGCGCTTGATAGTTCTAAGTCCCTTTTTACTCATTTTTGCTAGTTCCTCTGTTGTTATTTGAGGATTCTCTCTGATTTGGTTTTCTATCCATTTATCAAGATTATCTTCTTGAGTGCCACTTTGGGTGCCACCTTGAGTGCCACCTTTGGTGTCACCTTGAGTATCACCCTTTGTTGGTCTCATAAATGTAACTACTACAAAACCGCCATTAATAGACCAAGTAGGTGCTGCAACGCCTCGCTTCTGGCAAGCCTCAATGATGCGTTTCACGCCTGAGCCCCAGTTTTCAATATAGGTTGTGCTATACAGGACATTGGCAATAAGTGGATTGTATGGATATGATATGTGAGGCTCGCGGATGTTCTCCGGCGTGATCTGTGGAGGCAAGATACCAGGATTCTCGATTTCGATACGGTCATCGTAGATGGCAATACCTATGGTCAGGTTATACCGCTCGTACTGACGATGGCACAGAGCATTCAATACTGCTTCACGCAAGGCTTCAGCAGGCACTTCCAAATACTCATCACGAACCAGCCCGACAATCTTCCCATGCATATTAAGGTGCTTGCGGAAAAAATTCATCGCCTCATTGAGCAGCACGAATATGTTCCCTTCCACTCGCTGGTTATCGATAAACTCATTCTTGTCAGTTCCCTGGAAACGGGCCAGACGCATAGTAAACTGCGTGTACATGCCAGTATCTTTAGTGAAGAGAGCCGTAGCGGCATTCAGAGGCCTGTCCCCTGTGGTCAATTTCCATTTGCCTAACACATCCCCAATGGGTTCGGTAAGAGCTAGATCTGACAACCTTCCCCTTTCAACACCAAGACGGACGACACCACGTATCAGTTTCTCATCCAGAGAACTGATGTCGGTAAACTCCGAAGGTTGCCTTTCCCAGGCAAACATGTCTGGCTTACTCCTGCGCAACCGTTCATCATACATGTCGCGCGGCATCTCCTTCGTCGTACTCTCTACCTTGTAGTAAGGACAACCATGATAAGTATAAGGCACCATGCCCCACGCCCATCCATCAAAGTGCATGGCAATCACCTTATGGTCTGGCCGATCAGGAACGTCGATATACTCTACACGCACATCAACTTGTGGTTCCATATAACTCAGAGCCTGGGCTATTTCTCGTTGGGTGCTGTCTGTGACTTGCTGTCCCAGAATCTTCAGTGATGTTGGAGCGACACCAAAAATGAGCCACCCACCTTCGGTGTTCAAGAAGGCGCAAGCAGTATGCATGCCATCCTTCAGTTCACCGGTGGTCTTCTTCAGTTCCAGTTGACGATGCTCGTCATTCTGTATCAGTATTTTTAGTTCTTCTATTGTAAGTGCCATATTCCTATAACGTTTTGTCTCTACTATCTATTGTTTTTCAATACCTAAGTAAGCGGTTCACAATATGTTTTGTTAACCACTCTATCTCTCATCAATTTCATGTCAGTAAAATTGCGGCTGATATTCTGTATTATATCGAGGTAATTGTCACTACCATCTTCTTTAACATAGTAGTACGGCTTAATAGAATTACAATTCTTGTGCTCGAAGAGCGTATTAAGTAGCGTCCTATCAGAATTACCGCAGGAGTGTCCCATGATGTATACCTGAAAAGGCGCCGAATCCATAAACGCTAAAGCATTTCTGTAATTATCTGTTTCCAGGTATTTTATGGTCTTCATGTTGCATAGGCAACCATTGTCATTCAAATTTTTAAGAGCTTGATAATCCTTATCCATCTCATCTCCATAGCCAAATATGATGTTTTGGGGATTATCTAATTCTCCATGGATATAGTTGAGGAAAAAATTCTGATTATGGTACAAATGAGCCGTTTTCGTATAGTTGAAACTTAAGATCATTATGTAATCAGGCAACATGAAAGGCCGAGGATAGTCCAAATAGTAATTTTCATTATAATGCTCTTTGTAGCTATTCACATAATCTGAATCAAATCCCTCTTCGTATCGTTGCATTTTACTTACCCAGTATGTATTATCTTGTTTCACACACCAATCGATATATTCTTTTAGCTGAGAGAATTTCTCAATAGAGATGTCGTTCGGATTAATTGGAGAGTATATTTTATTCCAAATAGATTCATGTATTTCGGTATTAGTTTGATTAACCAAACTCAAATATTGAACAAGTTTATCTTGCAACGTTCGGAGATGTTGGTTTAACTCTTCGACAGTTGTTTCTGCACGTTTTTTTAATGCACATTTAGCCAATAAGTCATAGTACTCATTCTCAATATCTACCCACTTCTTTGTTTCTATGCTTTTACATATTTGTTGAAGGAAAGGACTTATCCAATAATCGCATAAATCATTATCTTCTTTAGCTCTATTTATAACGTCATTTAAATCCCATGGCATGAGGGGATATCTCCTCTGATAGTGAAATTCCCATACATAAGCCCAATTTGCCAATTTAACGCTTTCTTTTAATTTAAACGAACACAATCCATCTGTCTCTGTTTTGTTTAGACTATAAAGGAGTCTCTTTCCCCAGTCCTTCCAATACCAGTCTATGAAATGTTCATATTTGGTTTTGAGACCATGAGCCAAGTCAAAGCCGTTGCCGATTAAAACTATCCTATTCATGAACTTATCTATTGTCAGTCATTTCATTAATGTATTGTTTAGTGTAACAGTTTACTCCGTTTTTTAATCCTGGACCCGGTCAGGATGGAAGAAGTGCATGTACTCGTCGATGGTGATACCAGCTTCGGCGGTTGCCTCCTCAATGGATTTCTTTATGATTTGGAATGCGAATCTGGCCTGCCAATATTTGCCTTCCTCCGGGTCGTCAATCAAGATATCCCAAGCGGCGCCCTCGTCGCCGTTGTATGGGTGAATGATTTCTCTTGCTGCACTATGCTTTGCCACCTGCTTGAGATGATCGCCAGCGCGGCCACGCTTAAGATTGTGGTCAAGGTCATTGCATTTCACGTTGATGGCAATGGGATTGTGTGAGTCGGCGATGCGTCTCACATAATCCATGTACTCTGAGCCTTTCTCGTGAGTTAGCAGGCGCAGCGCGTCAACGACCTCGGGAGATATACCTGCAGTGAGCAAGTCCTCAAACGTGTAGCCTGTGTCTTCCACTACATCGTGAAGCAGACCTGCGACAATCTCGTTCTCATTGTTGCCTTTCATGGCGACAGTGAGCGGATGCAAAATCACCGGCTTGCCATCAAGGTCACGTTGTCCCTTGTGAGCTTTCAAAGCAATCTCAAGGGCTATCTCTATCTGACTAGGTTGTATCATATCATCTTTCATCATATTGCTTTATAGGTTTAGTGATTCAACGAATGTGGTTTCCATCGCTTTCATTTGAGCACAGAAGTCGGCATAGGAAGATGATGTCTTGGCAATCTCGATGCCAAAGATGGAGAGCGTTGCCACTTTGCCCTTCAGATGCGAAGTAGGCACGTTGATCTGTGTTTTTTCCAAGGGGGCTATGAAACCACCTCTATCCACATGAAGGGCTGTCATGTAAGTAATCACTTGATCAATATCGGAATTATCTACCTGTGCCACCTTTTCATAGCCGCTAAGTCGTTTATATTTGGCATCTAATACCATGTCCTCCTTGTAGAAGTCGGGATAGCGGACGCCACTATGGTCATCAAAGATATAGATGCGGCCTTTGCCCAGCTTGTTTTGTGGATGCTTGAATCCATAGTTGCAAAGAATGGTGTTGACATATTCCTCCCATAGCCAAGCACCATCAAAGAGGATGCCGCAGATTTCATCGTCGCTCTCGCCATACTTCACCTCTTCCATTCTGAGAATCTGGAGGCACAAGGTCTGGAGTGGGCGGTACTCGGTAAAGTACGGATGTGTCTTCATCCGCAAGTTCTTACTGATGATGCCGCTCCTATCAAACTTGTTGTACATTGGTGTATGCTCGATGATGGTTTTGACGTTCTCGACGGTTTCACGATCAATATTCAGGACTGACTGGCCATACTTCTTTGTTTTCATAAACTCAATGGTATGGCGAATCAGCTCAGTCATATTGTTGTCGTGGCTATATTCACGGGTTGAATAGGCGATGTTCCCCACAAAGGGCACGTTCTTGGCGATGTGACGGCCAACATCTATCGATCCCTTGAGGTTCGCATCATTGTGCTTATAGTTCTGGTACTCTCGATATAATCCTTGACGCAAGGCGGATTTCAAGAAATACGGGAACATGAACATGATGAAGTCGAAGGCATCTTCATGCTCGTTGTTATGGCTAAGGTCGAATAGGTTGAACGAGAGCACCTTCTGCAGCATGTAATGCAGCAGATAATCATCACGGCCGACATCGAATCTTGACTTGATTTTAACCTGGAGATTACCAACGCCAATGAAACCCATCACATTTTCCGTTTTGATACGGACTACATCTGGATTACTTGTGTTGGGAATGCTCAAGATAGACGAGTTCCCTATCCTATCGTCGGATGTTTCGATGCTGAATGGGAATATGAGCAGGTTCTCATTTTCCCGGCACAATTCAGTAATCGTTTTATCGGCGATTGGGAACAGGGCAGCGACATCATTTCTCTGGAATGCCTGCCCTTGGCCGTTGTTATCTGTCAGATTGATTCTCATTCGTCTAACGCTGGATGACCAGTCGTTGCTTCTTGCTCTTTATCAAAATAGGCTTTGCTGAACTTGTCGAGGATTTCTTCCGTCTTGCGGAATCCGCGGAGGTACTCCTTCAGCAAAGGCTCGATGTTCATCTTCCACAGTTTATCAAAGTCACCGCCGTTATCCTTGAGTTTCAAGAAATAGGCGGGGCCAATCATATATGCTGCGCCTAAGCCATCCGTTTCAGCGATGGCTGCGTTCAAGCGATGCATTGTAGCCTTGGCTTCGTCCGCACATTTAAGCTCGTCAAGCATGGACTCGGTGTCGTTGGGCGTGATTTCATGCCACGTGAAGCGCCTGCGCATGGCGAAGTCCATACTCTCCACTGATCGGTCGATGTCATTCATTGTGGCGAGGATGTACACGTTTTCTGGCACATAGAATCCTTCTGCGAATACATCATCATTGGGGACTAGGTTCTGATACTGCGTTTGTACCAGGAAATCCGTCTTGCCTCGATAACCTGGATCGATGGCAAAGAACAGCTCACCAAAGATCTTCGAGGCTTCACCACGGTTGATTTCATCAATAATGAAAACAAAGGGTCTCGCGTCAATGTTATTGGTGGTTGTTTTGGGTTTATATTCCCTAATTATATGCTCTCCGATAGAGTACGTATATGTATCATTGCCCAATACTTCTCGGTCTCGAGAACGCATATAATTCAAAATTCTCTCATCCGAAGTGCTAAAAGCTGTCTCTACCTTAACGGACACAGTATTATTTTCAGATAGATAAACAGTTCTTGGCACTGAGTTGGCAGACAAGTAACTTGGAATCTCTATCTCGCCTTGTTCTCTTAGGTCGTTTTTAAATAATTGCAATGCAACCTTATAACTATCTTCATTTTCTCCAGTAGATGCTTCGATAGCTTCCCTGCAGAACTTCTTGAACACACCATCCCTACGTTTAAATCCCATCTGGTCGTCGCCTTTATCCACAGGGCGCAGACCTTCAACGAAGTCAGTATAGTCGTAAGACGGATGGAACTGGACAAACTTGGTTACAGCGCCCATTTCTTCAGCAATTGCTCGGGCCATATAGGTTTTACCTGTGCCCGGGGCACCAGTGAGTACCAAGTTATGTGTCTCTTTAAGTAGTTCTATATACTCTTTATATTTCAGTTCTTGCATGGGTTCTTCTTGAATTTCGTTGTCGTTTAATAATCCATTCACATAATCTATGATGGCTTGAACTTTACTGTCGGCACGGTGAATCGTCTTCCGGTAAGAGCCATAAGTTGCGCCGTCAAAGTCTTTCTCATCTGTGTTGATGTAGTCAACACAGCATTGGCATCTGATTACACCATCCTCTTCTTTATTAGTGGTGATAGCTTTTGTTACAATACCAACAGCCTTGATGCGCAAGAAAGACTGGTTGTGATTTGAACCTTTGGTTGAAGTGGATTTCAGGATGATGATATCACCCTCAGAAATACCCTTGGTCTCTTCAAGCAGTTTTTTGTCACTTTCGTTGCTTTCATTATATCCACATTCCCAAATGCCGTTGCTGATGAACCTGTCAAGTTGCGAATCTGTGCCGCCATAGGAGAAACCTGCAAGCCAATAGTTCTTAATTGTTCTGTCTAGTTTCTCTTTTATGTATCCACGCATACACCAGAACATGGTCTGAACAGCAAGATTCAATGGTTTATTCTTGAATTTGTCGATTTGCGGCAGCATAATCTCCTGGACCTTCTCACCAAAGTCGGCCACAAAGCCATTGATTATTTCCATAAAATGGCTGAACTTCTTACCAGGCTTATGGATGTCAAAGCCGAAATACTGACAGATTAATCTATATATTTCATCTTTATAGAACGTATATTGATCAGGGTTTATACATGTCAGTATAACCGATGCCGTGCGCTCGTCATTAGCGTAGTTATTCCAACTGCTGGGACAAATGGATTTCATTTCAGCCTTGTAAGCCGCAAGGCGATCGTCGACGGGCTTTGTCTCGTCGATTAAACGCTCGCCAACGGCTGTCAGCTCAATGGGCTTTTTTTCAATTAGGTGGTTAAGCACCCCATTCACGCGAGCATTATCAATCAAATTAATACTTCCCCCCATAAATTGCTTTGGAAGTATCTTGATAATGTCTAAAACGCCTTTACCCTCTGTCTCATCCAGCAAAGCCCATTTATATTCTTCGCGAAAGCCGTTAAATGGTTCTCTTTCTCGATAGCGGATGATCAATGCTTTCATCAGGTAGTATTGCAGAGCTTCTACCAACTCGTCTCGTAACTGCCAATTAAAACCTTGCCAAGTATCGTGGCCGCATTTCATGGGAATGCACCAATAGGTGGGCTCACCATCGGTGCCGATGACCTGAAAGCGGTTAAGCCTCTTTTGCGTCCACTTGGCAAAGTTCATTATTTTTGCGTTGTAATGCTTTGGTGAATTTCCAAATATCTTAGCGACTTCGGTGCAGGTTGCTGCATGGTCAGGCATACGCAGGAAGCAGAACAAAGCGTCGCGATATTGCTGCGCATCGTTGTCTTTCAGCAGCTCGAACCATTCTTCTTTCGTGATGCCGATGTCACCACAGCTGTACTCGCCGTTGTCGTTGACTGTCTTGTATATTGTTTCTAATGCCATATCTAGTTCGTTATTTTGAAGCAAAAACTCTATCTACAATGGGTTGTGTCAGTTCTTCATTGAGGTTTTTCTTCATATACCTTTAAACCGAGCTTGAAGTAATCTGAAATGGTACGTAAGTGTTCAATCTTGGTTGTATTGCTGATATTCGAATAGATGTACCAGCCGTCGCATTCATGTTGCCAGATGTGGCCGGCTACTGTTGGTCGTTTCTTTTTGCCAACAAGATTATATCCAGCATGAGTAATGCCAATTTGTGGAATTCTCTGCAAACCGATTTTCCTTAAAGTCTCAATGAATGTATCAATCGCTTTCCGATGCCAAATAACGGTACCATCAGCAAATTCCACGCGCAAACCCTTAGTTGCGTTCTCAACGTGTTTGGTTGGTTCATGAGGCACCACTGGAGCGGCCTCCCCACTGCTCACAGGTGTATTCCTTGGAGTGAGAGTCTTCGCATCAATGATTTCGCTTATTTTAGCCTTACGAGATAATGCGACACTTATCGGTTCGCCTGGATGGTACTCTACCACAAGCACCAGGTCACGCTTGATGGGTTCCAGACGTGGTGCGATATCGCTACTCAATGCAGGGAGGATTTCCTCTTTGATGATGTTTTCCTCTAGTTCCTCTACTTGTCGGATAACATCCTTGGGAAGTTTAACCCCGACATCACGGGAGTTTTCAATGATGCTGTAAAGCTTCTCTAATTTTGTCATATGATTTCTCTTATGATTGTTTGACACTCTAAACTGCAAATTTACTAATTATCCTTGAAAAGGGCTTTATTATAGCGTCAAAGTTTCTCAAAAGATTACATCCGTCGTTTTCCCCAATTTTGTAGTCCAAAACTATTTATTATAAAAAAATGAGAGATATGATTTACGGTTACATTAGAGTCAGCAGTGACAAACAGACGGTGGAAAACCAGCGATTTGAAGTAATGAACTTCTGTGAACGAAACAATCTGAAGATTGATGGCTGGATTGAGGAAACAATCAGTGGCACGAAGTCCTACAGCAAACGAGCCTTGGGCACGTTGCTACGGCGAGTAAACAAAGATGACTTGATTATCTGTACAGAGTTGTCACGCCTTGGACGCAATCTGTTCATGATCATGGAGATACTGAATATCTGTATGACTAAAGAGTGCAGAGTGTGGACTATCAAGGACAACTACCGCCTAGGTGAAGACATCCAGAGCAAGGTGCTGGCCTTTGCTTTCGGGTTGTCTGCCGAGATTGAACGTAATCTTATTAGCCAGAGAACCAAGGAAGCATTGGCTCGCAAAAAAGCAGAAGGTGTTATCCTTGGTCGTCCCAAGGGACGCAAAACTTCACACGAGGCACGAAAGCTTTACGGTAAGGAGACCTTGATCAAAGAATTGCTGAAGAACAAAACGTCAAAACGCAAAATCGCTAAGATTTGCAGGGTTGACCGCAATACCCTTGATCGCTATATTAAGGACTGGATTGCCATTGATAATTGAGCGTTTTTGTGCAGCAACAACACTCAATTTGTGACTTTTCTGGCTCTGACAGCTGGGTGATCTTGTCGGACATCGAACAAAGTATTAAACGCAAAATCGAAGCAGTTGGCACGCCGTTAAAGGATTGGGACATTCAGATTAATTATGGCATCAAGACTGGATATAACGATGCTTTCATCATCAGCACAGAGAAGCGGGATGAAATTCTCGCAAATTGCGCTACTGATGAAGAAAGGCAGCGAACTGCTGATTTAATTCGACCGATTTTGCGTGGCCGCGATATTAAACGCTATGGTTACGACTGGGCTGGATTATGGTTAATTAATACCCACAATGGTGTTAAAGGTGTCATGCCCAGAATAGACATAGAAGAATATCCTGCTGTTAAGCAACACCTTGATAAATACTGGGATAAGATTTCTAAACGAGCTGACAAAGGAGATACTCCATATAACCTCAGGAACTGCGCTTATGTGGAGGATTTTAATCAGCCACAAATAGTATGGATTGAGTTATCGGATGAACCTAAATTCGCCTATGCTGAAAAAATAACTTCTGTAAATATCGTCTTCTTTATGACGGGTAAAAATCTATTACACTTATTAGGTCTTCTCAATTCAAGATTAGTAACATGGTATTTTCATCATTGCATTGGAACAACATCAGGAGTTGGAACAAATAGATGGCTAAAATATACGATTGAACAGATAGCTATGCCACCAGTTGACTCAAGGTTGGAAAGATTATCTTTAGAGATAAGTAGGCATTACGACCCGGAAATAGATAAAGAAATTGATTTATTGGTATGCAAGTTATATGGGTTAAGTAAAGAAGAAACTGACTATATCATCGTTCAATAGGAGGATTTTTCTAAGCCAAAA
>Ga0310697_10003681_pt1 | contig 15404 bp, 17 predicted proteins | sample 172DNAGHGlowgp2_FD_203883 | JGI IMG/M metagenome (GOLD analysis project Ga0310697, IMG submission 203883) | Sheep rumen microbial communities from Palmerston North, Manawatu-Wanganui, New Zealand - 1728 DNA GHGlow gp2 (v2) (version 2) | ecosystem: Host-associated > Mammals > Digestive system >... | reverse complement strand
GATAAAGCAGCGCATCGACAGCGTGCGTAATACAAAAAAGATCACCAATGCCATGTACCTGATATCATCGGCGAAGCTGCGCAAGGCAAAGGAAGGACTGGCAAAGACAAGGCCGTATTTCGATGCCACGGAAAACGAGATAAAGCGGATCTTCCAGAGTACCGAGGATGTTGATTCGCATTATTTTTATCCCAAGGACCATAAAAAAGAGATCAGCAAACATGCTTTTCTGGTCATAACAGCAGATCGCGGGCTGGCAGGCGGCTATAATCATAATGTGATACGTGCCGCTGAAGAAGAGATGAAAAAGCACCGCAATGTCCGCCTGTATGTGGTGGGCGATTACGGGCGCAGATATTTTAAGAAGCACAAACTCCCCATAGAGGAGACATTTTATTATTCGGCACAGGATCCCACTTTTGAGAGAGCCAGGGAGATATCCGCCCTGCTTCTTGATGAGTATGACAGCGGCAGGACCGACGAGATCACCGTCATATACAGCGATATGGAAAGTGAGCTTAGCTGTGTTGTAAGACAGGCAAGGGTACTGCCTTTTTCACGCAGGGATTTCGTAAATAGCAGAAAAAAGGATGAGAAAGAATACCGTTTTGAACCATCGCCCACATCGGTGCTCGATTCCATGATCCCTTCATATGTGGCGGGCTTTATCTACGGAGCTTTGGTGGATTCGTTCTCGGCCGAGCAGAATTCAAGGATGAACGCAATGAGCAACGCAAACCGTAATGCGGAGGAGCTGCTCACCAGACTTAAGAAAGAATATAACAGGGTAAGACAGGCTGCCATAACCCAGCAGATAACTGAAGTATCTGCCGGAGCAAAGGCCCAGAGGATGCGCAGGCTTAAAAGAGCGCGGCAGCAGATGGAGGAAAGATAGTTGGCTAAGGGAAGGGTAGTACAGGTATCAGGACCTGTCATAGATGTTGAATTTGATAAAGGGACCATGCCCAGACTCCGTGAGGCTCTGCTCACCGTACTTAACGGGAAGGAACTTACGATGGAGGTGGCCCAGCTTCTGGAGGATCATACCGTAAGATGCATAATGCTTTCCGAAAGCGAAGGGATGTATCGCGGCATGGAGGTTGAGTCCACCGGCAGCGGTATCAGAGTGCCCGTGGGCGATAACACGATAGGCAGGATGTTCAACGTACTGGGTAAGCCGATAGACGGTGGTGAGCCCATAGCCGAAGATGCGACAAGGTGGGAGATACACCGTCCGGCACCTTCCTTTGCCAGACAGAATGTTTCGATAGAGGTACTTGAGACCGGCATCAAGGTAATAGATCTGCTGGCACCCTATGCAAGAGGCGGAAAGATAGCGCTCTTTGGCGGTGCGGGTGTAGGAAAGACCGTTCTTATACAGGAGCTTATACATAATGTGGCTATGGAACACGGCGGGTACTCCATATTTACCGGAGTGGGCGAGCGCAGCCGTGAGGGTAACGATCTGTGGAACGAGATGAAGGAGAGCGGTACCATAGACAAGACGGCCATGGTGTTCGGACAGATGAACGAGAGCCCCGGCGTGCGTATGAGAGTTGCACTTACGGGACTGACAATGGCAGAGTATTTCCGTGATGTCCAGCACAGAGACGTGCTCCTCTTCATAGACAATATATTCAGATTTGTGCAGGCAGGTTCGGAGGTGTCAACACTTCTGGGACGAATGCCTTCTGCAGTGGGTTACCAGCCTACGCTGGCACAGGAGATGGGGCAGCTTCAGGAGCGTATCACTTCTACGGAAGAAGGAAGCGTTACATCCGTTCAGGCCGTGTACGTGCCTGCCGATGACCTGACCGACCCGGCCCCCGCAACGACTTTTACCCATTTGGATGCCACCACGGTGCTTTCAAGAAGCATAGCCGAGCAGGGTATATATCCGGCTGTGGATCCGCTGGATTCCACGTCGCGTATACTGGAGGAGGATATAGTCGGTAAGGAGCATTACGAAACGGCCCGTGCAGTACAGGAGTATCTGCAGAAATATAATGAGCTGCAGGATATCATTGCCATACTGGGTATGGATGAGCTTTCCGACGAAGATAAACTGGTAGTAAACAGAGCCAGAAAGATGATACGTTTCCTGTCACAGCCCATGTTCGTGGCTGAAAAGTTCACGGGTATCAAGGGAGTGTATGTACCTCTGAATGAAACGATAAAAGGCTTTAAGGAGATACTTGAGGGCAGGTATGATAATCTGCCGGAAGCAGCATTTTATAATGTCGGCAATATCGAGAGTGCAGTAAAGAAAGCCGAAGAGCTATGAACAGCTTTAACTTAAAGATCTATGAATCTGACGGAGTCTTTTACGAAGGCGAAGCGATCAAGGTGACTATTCCGGCATACGACGGTGAGTACGGTATATGGGCCGATCACGAGAATGTCGTTATGGCGGTGGTCCCGGGTATCCTGCGCTTTACTACCTTTGAGGAAAAGACTTACCTGGCGTCTGTATCTAACGGGATGTTCCGCGTGGATAACGGGGATGTGCTGGTATTGGTGGAGACAGCGGAGCGTCCGGAAGAGTTAGATGTGGAGCGCGCCAGACGCCGGGAACAGGCGGCACGTGATGCCATGCGGGAGAAAAGATCCCTGCGCGAATACCGCCTGGCAGAGCTTCAGCTTAAGCGTGAGCTGGTCCGCCTTAAACTGGCAGGCAAGCGCGACCTGGAAGACTAATCTTTATAAATGAGGAGGAGTAAAAAAATGGGTTTATTTGACAAAATGATGAGTTCCGTTAACGACATCGCATCAGCAGTCGCGGGAGGGGGAGCAGCAGGTCTTGATGCCTCATGGACGACCGACAGGCGTATCGAGCTTAAGCCTGTAGAGGATCTTGAAGAGCTTAAGGCTTCGGTAAATGTCGCCGATCCCGGGAGCGTGGCGGCATATTATGTATATGCTGTTATGGCTCTTACAGCTGACAGGGATACAGGCCTTAGCATGATGAAGTATCTGTTTGCGGATCTTGAGCCTTTCGGCCGCGGCTTTACCGAGGGCGGCACTAACGGAGGCTGGGATAACTATATGAACGACCGCCTTAAGGCTGATGATTACCGCTGGCTGCCCAGAGCCTATTTTGACGGCGCTGTTGCAGGAAACGGTTTCCATCCTGCGCAGCCTCTTTCGGTAAGTCTTCACTTTAACCGTCCCAATACGGATGCACTTAATTCGCAGAGCCTTGAGCAGCTTGGCAGGCTCAATATCGTATACTGGGTAAAGAGCAATGCGGCAGGAAACCAGGTGAATATCGAACTGTCAAAGTTTGACGGAAGTGACCGCTGGTATGTTACCAAAGGGTCTGTGGCAAGCGCGCTTTTCTATGACCAGCGTGCAGGTCTTACCGCTGAAGCAAAGTCTAAGCTGTGGAGCTGAGTATTGCTTTTATATATGGACAAAAGAGCGGGGGCTATGCTATAATTTCGTAAGACTTTTTCGCGGGAGGTTGTTATGGCTGAGAATAAAGATGAACTTAAGGTTTTAATGGATTCACTTGCCATCGGAGATGAGGGAGCAGGTGTGCTCCAGACTGCTAGTTCCGTGATGCGCCAGAAGGATGTGGATTATCTGGTGAGCCTTCTTCAGGAGCTTCAGGCATATCGTGAGATAGGTACTCCCGAAGAATGCGCTGAATACAAGAAAAAGGCACTTGGCTGAATTGTTGTTTGATCGTATTATTGCAGGGGCAGGCTTTATCCTGCCCTGTTTTCTTTATAAATGAACGAACGTCTCAAGAAAAACCTGGTCCTTCAGGGCAGTATACTGGCAGCAGCCGGGCTTATCAGTAAGGTGATAGGCTTTATTTACCGTATCCCCATGGCAAATATCCTGGGTAATACCGGAAACGGGCTTTATTCGGTGGCATTCGGCCTTTATAACATAGCACTTACACTTTCTTCATACAGCATGCCTTTAGCCATCTCAAAGCTTATGAGTGCACGTCTGGCTAAGGGTGATAAAAAGAATGCCCACAGGCTGTTTCATGATGCGCTGATCTTTGCGGTATGTACGGGCCTTATTGCTTCCATAGCCCTGTATAAAGGCGCTGAACTATTTGCAAAGCTGTACCGTAAGGAAGGGCTGGAGATGCCTCTTCGTGTGCTGGCGCCTACCGTTTTCGTTGTGGCGATGCTGGGCTGCTGCAGGGGCTTTTTCCAGGGGCACAGAAACATGGTGCCTACGGCGGTATCCCAGGTGATCGAACAGATAGTAAATGCTGTTGTCAGTGTATGGGCGGCGGCATATTTCACTAATATGGCGGCAGGGAAGAATGCAGCGGCGTACGGAGCCATGGGAGGCACCTTCGGGACGCTTTTTGGTGCATTGTCAGCGCTTATACTCTTTATGATCCTGTTTGTTGCCAGGCAGCTTACGATCAGAACAAAGGATCTGGGAGACATGCCTGCGGAGGATCACAGGCTGCTGGTAAAAGCGGTATTCTTAACGGTCCTGCCTGTTATAATCAGTCAGAGTATTTACCAGCTTGGCTATACGCTGGATGATTTCCTTTTCGGAAACCTGATGGCGCTTAAGGGCGTGGACCAGACTACGGCAACCGATCTGCAGGGTGTGTTCAATACCCAGTACAACCAGATGATAAATCTGCCCACAGCTATCGCAACGGCCATGGCCAGCGCTACACTTCCCAGTATAGTTGCTTCCCATACAAAGGGAGAAAAGGATAAGGTAAGGGCTAAGACCGACACCGTTATTAAGGTAAATATGCTCATAGCCATTCCGTCTGCCATAGGGCTGGCCGTATTGGCAGAGCCCGTTATGGGTGTGCTTTTCCCGAGACTTGGAGATATGATGGATATGGCGGTCACTTTGCTCCAGACCGGCTCCACAGCTGTTGTATTCTATGCGCTGTCGACGCTCAGTACATCCATACTCCAGGGCTGCGATAAGATGCGGCTGCCGGTGATCCACTCGGGCATATCATTGGCCTTTCATGTGGTAATAGTAGCAGGATGTCTGTACTTTACGGACCTTGGCGTATATGCCCTGATCATAGGAAATGTCAGTTTCCCTTTGCTGGTATGCATACTCAACTGCCGCAGCATTGCCGCTCTTGAGGGATATAGCTTTAAGTTTATGGAGGCCTTTGTCAGGCCCTTTGCCGCGGCCTGTGTAATGGGATTGGCGACATTTGTGGTATATACGGTGCTTAAGGGGCTCACAGGTATGCTGATAGCCATGGTGATAGCTATAGTGACAGCGATGATCGTATATGTGATAATGCTCATCGCATTTAAGGCCGTGACTGTCACAGAATTAAAACATATCATAAAGAGGAGGTAAATAAAGATGAAAGGTTATTCCTACACGCCGAGCGGAGTATGCTCAAGAAAGATCTATTTTAAGCTTGATGATGACAGGACGGTCCACGATCTTGTATTTGAAGGCGGCTGTAACGGCAATCTGAAGGCGATAGGCAAGCTTGTGGAAGGAAAGGATGCATCAGAGATAGCAGGGATACTTAAAGGCAATCAGTGCGGCATGAGAGGAACCTCCTGCGCAGACCAGTTATCCATGGCACTTGAAAAAGCCATGGCCGATATGGCAGCTGAATAAGATAAAGGCTTTGTCAGTCAGGGCGGGCATATGAAATAAAAAGCCGGGGATCTCCCGGCTTTTTTGGTATCTTTATTTAGCTGCACAGCTTTCCGACAACTTCGTTGATAACTTTTCCGTCGGCTTTTCCTTTAAGCTCGCCCATTACCGTTTTCATGATCTGTCCCTTGTTCTTTGTGGCTATCAGATCGGCAAACTTTTCTTTGAGAAGGGCCTCTACCTCTTCGGCGCTCATAAGGCTGGGGGCATATTCGCTGATCACATCATAACGGAATTGGTACCCGGCTTTCAGTTCGGCGCGCTCGTCGGGGCAGGAATCTATCTGCTCCTTTACCGACTTAAGTTCCTTAAGGATAACACGGTCAACCAGATCCTCTCCGATATCATCTCTGTGGCCCTCATCGATAGCTGTTTTTTTGATTGCCTGTATCACCGATGAGATGGCATCCTTTCTTTCTTTGTTATGATCCTTCATGGCTGCGATCATGTCTTTTTGAAGTTTTTCAAATTGCATTCTGTTTTCCCTCCCGGTGCTTTTGTAAATATTTTCTAACTGATAATATACCATTTTGCGATGCATTACACAAACAGAAATTCAAAAGATCATGACTAAAGTCATATCAAAAACAGTTCTTTTTTCACTACAAAAGAGGATGGCCGGTAAATATAATGGGTTTATCAGATGAAGTACAAGTCTGACAGACTTTTATCAATTTATGGAGAGAAGAGATATGGGAACTATTTTGAAAACAAAGGACCTTACAAAGAAGTATGATAACAGGGTCGTGGTGGATAACTTAAATATATCGATCGAAGAAGGAGAGATATTCGGACTCTTAGGACCCAATGGGGCAGGTAAGAGTACCACCATGAACATGATCTGCGGAATAGTAAAGCCGACTTTGGGATCAGTGGAATTCCACGGAAAGGATTTTGACAGACACCGCAAGGAACTGATCGTTGAACTGGGATACATCCCTCAGGAGCTGGCGATCCACGGGAATCTCAAGGCGTGGGAAAACGTGGAGCTGTTCACATCACTTTACGGGATCAGAGGAGCGGAGCTTAAGAAGAGGATCGATGAGTCGCTTGAATATGTGGGACTGCTGGAAAAGAAAAATGATTATGCGAAAACGTTTTCCGGCGGTATGAAGAGGAGGCTTAACATAGCCTGCGCCATAGGCCATCATCCGGATCTTCTGATCTTTGATGAGCCTACAGTCGGCATCGATCCACAGTCAAGGAACTTCATCCTTGAAAAGATCAGGGAATCAAACAAAAACGGGGCTACGGTCATCTATACCAGCCATTACATGGAAGAGGTAGAGGCGATATGTACCAGGATAGCCATAATGGATAATGGTAAAGTGATCGCAACGGGAACGAGTGAAGAACTGAAAAAAATGGTCGTGGACGATACTTCATCGATCACACTTGAAGAAGTATTCCTTACACTGACCGGAAAGAAACTGAGGGACTATTAATATGATCAGATATCTTATAAAAAATAATTTTAAACTGATGATGCGTAGCGCTACGAATATCCTGCTGTATATCGTGACTCCCGTTATACTGGTGGCGTTGCTCTCCAGTGCTTTCAGCGATCTGCTGGAAAAATACGAAGCTAACGGCAGCATTAAAGCAGGCTACAGTATCAAAGCAGATGATGCGGATGTTAAGACTGATCTTTTGACGGAGCAGGTTAAGACTGCAGCAAATGAGAGTGATATCATCCTGACCGAATATCCGGAGTGTGACGCCGAAAAAAAGATCATGGAAGAAGACCTGGCAGGATTCGTGGTCTTTGAAAAGGACGGAAAATACACAATATATCAGAACGGGGAGCGTAAATATGAGGCTAAAGCGCTGGATTATCTTATAGGCAGTGTTGATAAACGGATCGCGCAGTTTATGCTTGATGCATACAGGAGTGATGTGCCGCCTGAAGTTAAGATCAATGTAGAGCATCCGCAGTACATGGAACCCATAGAGGCTTCGGATTATTACGGGATCGTGGAAGTGGTGTATTTCGGCTGGTGTGCTGTTGTATGCGGCGCAGGGATATTCACTGCCGAGAAGAAATACCATATCGGCAAGAAACTTAAGGTATCGGGGCTTTCCGAATTACAGCTGTTCCTTGGCAAGTTTATACCTATGCTTCTGGTAGTGTCGATATCGTCGCTCTTAACGGCAGGGATAACGATACTGCTCTTTGGAGTACACTGGGGAAGCCCGTTTATCTCTGCATTGATAGTTGTTGTCTCGGCGGCGGCAGCCACGGCATTCGGGCTTATGTTCTATAACATTACGGGGAATGTGGTTGTAACGATAATCGCTGTGTTTGCGTTGGTATGGGTAGGCGGATTTGTCGGGGGCAGTTTTGAGACCTATATGTTCTCGGCCCAGCCTCAGGTGCTTAAGGATATCTCACCGATCTATCATATCAACAGGGCTCTTACAGAACTTTCCTGTATGGGGCATAGCGACTATACGTTAAGCGCTATTACATACTGCATCACGATAATGCTTGTAAGCGCATTTGCGGCAGTAGCAGCCGGTTATATAAGAGGGAGGAAGGGCGAATGAAAACAATGATAAAGATGAGTATGAAACTGTTGCTTAGGACTAAGGCGTTCTGGTTTTTTCTGATATTGACGCCTGTACTGTCAACATTGATACTTAAATCCCAGTTTGACAGCTCGGCAGCGTATATACAGAAAGAAGACGGAAGCGTGATAGAGCTGTCCGGAGCGGATGAGAAGGTGGCATATAACGGCGGGAACGGAGAGTATCTGGTAAAGGTCTACGATGCTTCGGGCAGCAGGCTTTCGGAAGAGATGCTTAAGATGCTGGCACGATCGGGAATGTATATGATATGCAGGTGTGATCAGTCCGGACAGGGAGATGTGTTTACGGATAGTTTTGCAGAGAGTCATATGAAGCGTGACGGTTTTGAGGACAGGATGGGTGCTGCGCTGTATATATATCCCGGCTTTGGCGCAGCAGACACAGCAGAGGAAATGGCAGATAATATAAGGCTTTATGCCTTATCGGATGATGAGAGGACCGGTCTGCTTAAGGAGGATATCGCTTTTTTTGTAAACGGTGCGGCATATGACGGTGAGAAATTTACGGAGGCACTGGGCAGTGTATATGAGAATAAAAAAGTGATCACTGTGTCGGGAAAAGCAGGAAGCACACTTACGGCTGAACAGGTAAACAATAAGACGCAGATCGGATATGCGTTTGCATTCATGACACTGGGATTTGTGTTCTGCGGGGTCTTCGTGGCACACGCAACGATCAACGAACAGAAAAACGGCGTGTATACGAGGATCAGCCTGACTAAGGCAGGACCGGTGCAGTACTTTGTTTCGAAGCTGGTCACGGCAGCAGTCATATCGCTTATGTCTACCGGCGTGATGGGGATCTGCAGCCTTCTTATCAGCAGCGATGACCTTGGTATGAACAGAGCTGAATATCTCCTGATGATCTTTCTGCTGGGATTGATCTTCAGTTCGGTGAGCATGCTTTTGGGAATACTCATCGGGGATGTTATGGGTGCAAATGTCGCGGCCTTTAGTGTGTGGTGTTTGTCGGCACTCTTAAGCGGACTGTATTTTCCGCTGGACGATGTGTCAGATCTCATCAATATGCTGGCTTCACTGATGCCGCAGAAATGGTTTTTAAATGCTTCGGAAAAGATAATTACAGGCGACAATTCGGCCTTCGGTATGGTATTATGTATAACAGCAGCATACCTGTGCGTAGTGATCAGTACAGGCAGCCTGGGGATCAAGCTGCGAAGGATAAGCGAATGGGGAAATTCTTAAAGGAAAACTATTACATACTGGTACGTATGATCCTCATGCTGATCTATGGCATGTACGGATTATCGGGAAATGTAGAGAGCGCAGGAGTACCCTTAAGGATACTCCTGCTTCTGGCGTTATATATATCCGTGATGACTGTAAAGGAACTCACAGAAGCTAAGCTTAAGCTGTTATGTCTTGCAGTGTCGCTGGTTATCAATATACTGCTTATATATACTGGAGGAAGCAGCTTTATGCCGCTGGCATGTTTCCTCGGATTTGAGATCATCGCTTTCTTTAAGGGAAGGATACCGCTGTATTTTATTATGTATATGGCGGTGTTCGCAGACAGTCCTCTGGGAAATATCACAGAATTCATGATAGTTACCATGCTGATAGTTTTTTATGTGCAGCATGAATATGTGGTGGCAGGTTACGAAAAGCGGATGTATGAGGATACCGTTCTGCAGCAGGGCTTGAAACGGGAATATGAAAACCGTGAATACGAGGTGCAGGCAGAGCTAAAGAAAAACATGCTTGAGGCCGAGAATCAGGTCCTTTCGGAAAGAGCGGCGCTTTCACAGACGCTGCATGATAAGCTGGGGCACAGTATCAACGGTTCAATCTATCAGCTTGAAGCGGCAAAGGTATTGATAGATAAGGACCCTGTAAAGGCCGGAGGGATGATACAGTCCGTTATCGACCAGCTGCGCGGAGGGATGGATGAGATCCGCGCGATCCTTCGCAGGCAGCGGCCGGAAAAGAAAAAGATGGCGCTCCTGCAACTGTATGAACTCTGCGCAGACTGCAATAAAAAAGGAGTAGAGGCGGAGCTTAATACCGAAGGAAATCTGTCCGCAATATCCGATATGCTGTGGGAGATCATACTGGATAATACTTTTGAGGCTGTGACTAATTCCATGAAGTATTCCAGATGCAGAAGTATAGATATAAGTATCCTGGTGATGAATGAGATGGTAAGGTGCAGTGTGTCGGATGACGGAGTGGGATGCGAAACGGTAAAAGACGGAATGGGTATATCCGGCATGAGGCAGAGGATACGTAACGCCGGCGGCAGCATTAATTTTGAGACGGAAGCAGGATTCAGTGTAAACATGCTGCTGCCTCTGAAGGGCGCCTGAGCATATATTACCTGTCTGACATATCTGCTATTAATGAGTGAGGCAGGACGGAAAGGATGAGCCAATGGAAAAGATAAAAGTGATGATAGCTGATGACAGTGATTTCGTACGGGATGGCATGAAGATCATCCTGGATGTTGATGATGATTTTGAGGTGCTGGGAACTGCAGCCAACGGGAGTGAACTGATAAAGCTGGCAGAAAAGAACAGACCGGATGTGATACTGATGGATATACAGATGCCGGAAATGGATGGCATAGAGGCTACCAGGCATATCGTTGAACGTGATCTGGGAAAGGTATTGATACTCACTACTTTTGATGATGATGAACTGGTCCAGCAGGCGCTTAAAAACGGCGCAAAGGGCTATCTTATCAAAAACCACACACCGGAGCATTTAAAACAGATGATAAAATCCGTATATAACGGAACCGGCGTTATGGAGGAGAGTATCCTACAGAACCTGGCCGGAAGAGCCGGTAATACAGGTGACAGATCTCCACAGTCAGCCGGCTTTGATACTTCGGGGTATTCCGAACGGGAGCTGGATATCGTAAGGGCAGTGGCCGAGGGCCTTTCGAATAAAGAGATCGCAGCAAAGCTTTATATTTCCGAGGGAACCGTAAAGAACTATATTACAAATATCCTGGCTAAAGAAAACCTTTCTCACAGGACTGCGCTTGCCGTGTATTACCTTACCGGCAAGAAATGAAAAAACGGGGGAAGGACCCCGTGGTTCAGTTAATGGTTGACAAGAACGCGATGCAGTAGTAAAGTGTCAGTATATTTTTTTAAGGAGCATTGTTACGTGTTTGTTTTGAATTCCTCATATTCACATATTATCATGATAGAGACTATGACCAAGCGTTATGGTCATGTTTTGATATTGGAAAGAGGATGAGGAAGAAGCGAAAAGACAGTTAAAGACTTAGTTTATAACCGCTTATCCGATTCCGGGTAAGCGGTTTTTTTTAATCACAAAAAAAGGAGGAGAGAAAAATGGATCTGATAATAATCCTGGGCAGCGGCGCAGTGGGAAAGATGACAGTGGGACAGGAGCTGATGAAGATCACGGATTTTAGGCTGTTTCATAATCATATTGCGATAGAACCGGTGCTGGAGCTTTTCGGAAGATTTGAGCATGGTCTGGTCGAAAAGATCAGGGAGGACTGCTTTGAAGCTTTTTTAAAAACCGATTACCAGGGAATGATCTTTACATATATGATGGCTTTTGACCTGCCTTCGGAATGGGAGTATATAAAAAGAGTTGCGGAGCGTTTTGAGGCTACCGGAGGTACGGTATATTATGTGGAGCTTGTAGCTGACAGAGAAGTAAGGCTTAAGCGGAACAAGACCGAAAACCGTCTGCTGCATAAGGCTTCCAAGAGAGATACGGTAATCTCTGATGACCGCATGACGCGCGAGGAAACCAAATACCGCTTAGAAAGCCGTGAGGGAGAGGTGCCTTTTGAAAATTACATCAAGATCGATAATACAAATCTTGAGCCTTCTGAAGCAGCAAAGATGATAAAAGATCGTTTTGCGCTGCCGGATATGAGGGAGGACAGAAAGATTCAGCAGATATATTTGGAAGAGGTAAGAGAAGATGAACTGGAACAGCTGCACGCAATGCAGGTAGAAAGTTTTATGCCGTTGTACGAGATCTACCGGGACGAAGGATCGCCGGCGCTGGAATCGATCGAGCGGATACGAAAGCGTGCGAAGGCCACAAACAGGAAGTATTACTTTATCTGTGTATCGGGAGCAAGGGTTGGCGTGATAAATATAGGACACAATGACCCGAATGAACACGAAGTTTCCTTTGTAAGTCCGATCTTTATACTGCCGCGTTATCAGAACAGGGGCTACGGCTATGCGGCATTGCAAAAAGCATTTTCCATGCATCCGGAGATAAAGACATGGAAACTCGATACGATCAAGCAGGAACCGCGAAACTGTCATCTGTATGAAAAATGCGGCTTTGTCCGTACCGGGCAGGAAGAGGTCGTGAATGAACGCCTGACTTTAGTATTCTATGAAAAACATGTGGGAGTATAAAGGCGCATATGCGGTATTACAGAGTGCATACGGATGAGACGGCATGGATCACCAAACAGCCAAGAAAAGCAGAAAAGTTTGATTTCTTTCCGTTTACCTGTGGGTATATGGAGAAAGAACTGTTATAATGAAGAGGTGAGACGGTAATACCGGTTGACTTAGCCGCCGGAGGAACATTCCGTTTGCGTATATAACAGGAGATGAAGATGGTAAAACTAAGACCGGTCACAAAAGAAAACCTTGATGAGATTCTTGAACTGCGGGTAAACGAAGAACAGCAGAGTTTTGTATCTCCGAATGCGGAATCGCTGGCGCAGGCGTATGTATATTCTGAAACAGCCTGGCCTTTTGGCGTATATGAAGATGATATGCCCGTGGGATTTATCATGATGGGATATTACGAGGCAAAGCATTATTATACTCTGTGGAAATTCATGATAGATCATAGATATCAGCACAAAGGATACGGCCGGCAGGCGCTCAAACTGGGGCTTGAATTCATAAAGGAAAAGTTTGATCCGGATGAGATCTATACAGGAGTAGCGCCGGGGAATCAGGTGGCAAAAGGATTGTATGAGTCTGTCGGATTTGCCGATACGGGATTGCGGGAATTCGGCATGGAAGAGATGTGTCTGAAATGCTAAAGAGCAGGTAAGGAATCGGGGTAAAATTCCAGGTTTATTTATGAACAGTTTCTGAGAGGCTATTGAACATGCAGATCGTAATGGCTGAAAAACAGGATAAGGATGAAATACTGAAATTATATAAAGCGCAGCTGGGAAGAGAGTTCTGTCCATGGACTGAGGGCTATCCAAGTGAAGAAACCATAGATTTCGATCTGTCAAGAGATGCGTTATTTGTTATGAAAGAGGATGAGAGGATCGTTGCGGCAATATCCCTGGAAGAAGATGAGGATGTTGAAAGGTTGGAATGCTGGGATAAAGATCTGGCGCCCGCAGGTGAACCGGCGCGCCTTGCTGTGCTGCCCGAAATGCAGAACAGAGGACTGGCCAGACAGATGCTTAAGCACGCAATGAAGATCCTGAAGGAAAGGGGATTTCAAAGCATTCATTTTCTGGTGAATAAACATAACAAAAAAGCGATCGCATCTTATGCTGTCTTTGGTTTTGCGATCGTCGGAGAGTGCCATATGTACGAGCAGGATTTTCTCTGCTACGAAAAGATACTTGATTGAATACATGGAGAAAAAATTATGAGGATCGTTAATCTGATCGAGAACACGGAAGGAAATCCTGAATGCGTAAGCGCTCACGGGCTTTCTTTTTATGTGGAGACAAAAAAGCATAAGCTGCTGCTGGACCTGGGGCCGTCGGAGGATACGCTTAGGAATGCCGCAGCATTAGGTATAAAACTATCGGCTGTGGATACCATGATATTGAGCCACGGACATTATGATCATTCGGGTGGGATCATTCCGTTCACGAAGATAAATAATAAAGCAGCCATATATATGCAGGCTGCAGCAACAGATGCATATTTTGCCGATGACGGAATGGATGCGCCTGAGAGGTATCGTTACATAGGTATCGATCCGGATATTGAAAAACTGCCGCAGCTGAGATTTATAAGCGGTGATACCGTGATCGATGATGAACTGGAACTGTTTACGATACAAAAAAGAAGCCATGAACTGCCATTTACAAATAAGAGGCTTTTAGTGCGCAAAGGAAATGAATATATACGGGACGATTTCAGACATGAACACTATCTTGTGATCCGGCAGGACGGAAAGTCGGTACTGATGTCGGGATGTGCGCATAATGGGATCCTGAGTATACTGGATGCCTATATGGAAAAATACGGAAAAGCGCCGGATGCCGTGATCAGCGGTTTTCATCTGATGAAGAAAACACCCTACCGGGAGGAAGAGATCCGGGAAATAGAGGATATCGCGAGGGAACTGAATAAGTATCCCACCAAATTTTTTACCTGTCATTGTACGGGAACAGATGCATTTGATATCATGAAAACAATCATGGGCGAGAAACTCTCCTATGTACATTCGGGAGAAGAAATATAATATCGAATGGAGATGGAGGTATATGTATGAGTGCAAAAGGTCAGTCGCCCTCTCTTCAGAGCAGAAGCGGGATCCTGACGTATGGATTATCTTTTCCGGATACCTATCAGGAGGCGCCTTTTCATGATCAGAACTGGCAGCTGGTGCGGGTCAGCCCGGGTAAGAAAGCGTTTCTCTGGACCTATGAGATGGAAGGGCAGCTTTGGATCAATGTAAAGGTGGATCCGGAGTGGGGGCGCTTCTGGAGAGAAAAATATAAATCCGTGATCCCGGGATATCACCAGAACAAGGATCACTGGAATACCATAATTCTGGATGGAAGCGTTCCGGATGAGGATGTAAAGCGGATGATCGCGGAGAGCTACGATCTGGTGACGGATACGCCGACGAAGCGGATCTATGAAGCAGTAAAAAAGATACCGCGCGGCAAGGTTGCCACTTATGCGCAGGTCGCGGAGATGGCCGGTAATCCAAGGATGTGCCGTGCTGTGGGCAATGCTCTGCATCGGAATCCCGATCCCGATAATATACCCTGCTATCGTGTGGTGAATTCCAAAGGAGCGCTGGCAGATGAGTTTGTTTTCGGAGGTGCCGGCGTGCAAAAACGTCTTCTGGAAGAGGACGGGATCGAAGTAACTGAAGATCGTGTCGATCTTAAAAAATATGGTATATGAATCAAAGAAGTCTGTTGACCGTGTTGTGGTCATCATGTAAAATTATACTGTCAGTATAAAAAATAATATCCCAATAGTAAGCGTG
>Ga0310697_10003680_pt1 | contig 15407 bp, 13 predicted proteins | sample 172DNAGHGlowgp2_FD_203883 | JGI IMG/M metagenome (GOLD analysis project Ga0310697, IMG submission 203883) | Sheep rumen microbial communities from Palmerston North, Manawatu-Wanganui, New Zealand - 1728 DNA GHGlow gp2 (v2) (version 2) | ecosystem: Host-associated > Mammals > Digestive system >... | reverse complement strand
CGGCAAATCCACGCTTGCCAAGCACATGAACGCCATCCTCGTCCCCGATGAGGGGCGCGTGCTGGTGGACGGGATCGACACCGCTGACGAGTCGCGCATCCTTGATGTGCGCCGCCGTGTCGGCATGGTCTTCCAAAACCCGGACAACCAGATCGTAGCGAACGTGGTGGAGGACGACGTGGCCTTCGCCCCGGAAAACCTGGGCGTGGAACCGAAGAAGATCCGCCAACGCGTGGACGCCTCGCTGCGCCTTGTGGGCATGTATGAGCATCGCAAGCATGCTCCGCACCTGCTCTCCGGCGGACAGAAGCAGCGCGTGGCCATCGCGGGCGTCATCGCCATGCAGCCGGAGATCATCGTTCTCGATGAGCCGACCGCCATGCTCGACCCCCAAGGGCGGCGCGAGGTGGTGGACACCGTCTTTTCTCTCTGCCGCAGCAGGGGCATGACCGTGATTCTCATCACCCACCATATGGAGGAGTGCATCGACGCCGACCGGGTGCTGATCCTGTCAAAAGGCCGCCTGGCGGCAGACGGCAGGCCGGAAGAGATTTTCGCAAATAAGGCGCTGCTCGACCGGGAGGGGCTGGAAGAGCCCGAGACCGCGCGGCTTTTGCGCGAGCTTCGCGCCGCGGGCGTGAAGCTCAAGGGCGAGGCACTGGATACCAAGGGCTGTGCGGAACTGATCGCGCAGGCAGTACAGGCAGAGAAACGGGGTCGCGGCTAATGGCAGAGATCATCACAGAAAAGCTGAAGCATGTATACAGCGCCGGGACACCCTTTGAGTCGACCGCGCTGCATGACGTGAGCCTGCGCATTCCCGCGGGTCAGTTCGCGGCGATCATCGGGCATACCGGCTCCGGCAAGTCCACCTTTATCCAGCACCTGAACGCCCTTTTGCAGCCCACGGAGGGCCGGGTCCTGCTGGACGGGGAGGACATCAACAAGGACAAATACACACGGCGCGACGTGAAGTGGAAGGTCGGCCTCGTGTTTCAATATCCGGAATACCAGCTCTTTGAGGAGACGGTTTACAAGGACATTGCTTTCGGGCCGGGCAACATGAAGCTCAGTAAAGAGGAGATCGACGAGCGCGTGCGCGAGGCCGCCGCCTTCACCGGTGTTTCGGAGGAGCTTTTTGAGCGCTCGCCCCTGGAGCTTTCCGGCGGGCAGAAGCGGCGCATCGCCATCGCGGGCGTGATCGCCATGCGGCCGGAGGTTTTGATCCTGGACGAGCCGACCGCGGGCCTCGATCCCGCGGGCCGTGCGCAGATTTTTGAAAACATCCGTAATTACAAAGAAAAAAGTGGCGCGACTGTGGTGATCGTGAGCCACAGCATGGATGATGTGGCCCGCCTTGCCGAGCGCATCATCGTCTTCGATCAGGGTACCGTCGCCATGGACGGCACCCCCTCCGAGGTTTTCAGCCGCGCAAAGGAGCTCATGGAGATCGGCCTGAACGTGCCGAAGGCGGCGGAGCTTGCGGTATTGCTGCGAGAGAAGGGGATCGCCCTGCCGGAGGATATCTTTACCCATGAGCAGCTTCTCGCGGCGCTCTTACAGTACAGGGAGGGGAGCAGATGCTGAGAGACATTACCCTCGGCCAGTATTTCCCCGGAAACAGTGTGGCCCATCGCCTGGACCCCCGGACAAAGATCCTGCTGGTCATTATCTATATCGTCGCCCTCTTTCAGGCGGAGGGCTGGGTCGGCTACGGCCTTGTGACGCTGGTGACACTGCTTTGCATGGCGGCGTCGAAAATCAAGCCCGCCAGCATGTTCAAGGGCGTCAAGCCCATGCTCTTCATCATCGTGCTGACAGCCCTTCTGAATATCTTCTACACCCAGGGCACGCCCATACTCCCCGGCTGGATCATCACCTGGGAGGGTATTGAGAGAGCCATCCAGATGATGCTGCGCATCATCCTGCTCATCTCCGGCACCTTCCTTCTGACCTATACCACAAGCCCCATCGCCCTCACGGACGGGCTGGAAATTCTGATGAGCCCGCTTAAAAAGCTGAAGGTTCCCGTGCATGAGATGACCATGATGATGAGCATGGCCCTGCGCTTTATCCCCACGCTGATCTCCGAGACCGACAAGATCATGTCGGCCCAGAAGGCCCGCGGCGCGGACTTTGAGACCGGCAGCATTGTCCAGCGGGCCAAGGCCCTGCTGCCGATCCTGGTGCCGCTTTTCGTGTCGGCCTTCAAGCGCGCCGACGAGCTGGCTGTCGCTATGGAGAGCCGCTGCTACCACGGCGGCGAGGGGCGCACCCGCATGAAGCAGCTTAAAATGCAGAGGCGTGACTACATTGCCCTGATTTTGGGCATCGTTTTCCTTGCTGTCATGATCGCGCTCAGAAGGTTTAAGCTATGAAAAATATTGCCCTTTGTCTCCGTTATGATGGCAGCCGCTATCACGGCTGGCAGGTGCAGAAAAACGATGTCACCGTGGCCGAGACGGTGGAGGACGCTATCTTCCGGGTCTGCGGCGAGCGGCTTCGCGTCGTCGGCTGCGGCCGCACGGACGCCGGAGTCCACGCCCTGTGCTACTGTGCGAATTTTCACAGTGAAACGCGCATACCCATGGAGAGACTGCCCCTTGCGCTCAACTCCCGCCTGCCGGAGGATATCGCCGTTCTCGACGCCTGTGAGGCGGAGGATGGCTTCAATGCCATCGGTTCCTGTATAAAAAAAGAATATGTATATAAAATACTCAACAGGAAGATCCGCGATCCCTTCCTGGAAAAGCGCGTGTGCTTTTATCCGCAGGATCTGGACATGGCGCTGATGCAGCGGGCGGCCAAAGCCTTTGAGGGCACGCATGATTTTCGCGCCGTGCGCTCTGTCGGCACGGAGACAAAGACCACCGTCCGCACTGTCCACTGGTGCCGCGCGGAGAAGGAGGGAGACCTCATCACGGTCTCTGTCTGTGCCGACGGTTTTCTCTACAACATGTGCCGGGCCATGGTCGGCACCATGGTCTATGCCTCCTACGGCAAGCTCCTGCCCGAGGAGATCCCGGCCCTGCTCGAAAAGGGCGACCGGCGTCTCACCGGCCCCACCATGCCGCCCCAGGGACTCTATCTCAATCGCGTCTGGTACGACGGGCCCGTGGGAGACATGATGGAGAGAAACTGATATATGTATATTTGTTCACAAAAATGTGCTACACTATCCCTGTTTTGAAAAGGATGAGCGGTACATATGAAAGCTATTATTGACATTATTCTGATTATCATTATCGCCCTGTGTACCTGGAACGGCTATAAGCACGGCCTGGTGGGCGGCGTCGCGGGCATCCTTGCGATCATCATTTCGCTGCTGGGGGCCAGCATCGTCTCGGCCGCCTATTCGCATGAGGTGGTGCCCGCGATTGAGCCCTTTGTCGACGGCTATCTGGACTCCCACCGCAACCGGGACGCCATCCTCGAGCGTATGGGTTACGGCAGCAGTGAGCTTTCGCTGGAGGATATCCTGGAGCAGGACAGCTCCCTGCGCTATGACTATGCCTATGAGAGCCTGCTGGACCTGGGCCTGTACAGCAAGCGGGCCGAGGATCTGGCGCGCAAGGCCGTCGCCGTGGCGGAGGAGACCGGTGTCACCATGACGAAGGCCATCGTCTCCGTCCTCTGTGAGACGATCACCAGCGTCGGCACCATGGTCATCGCATTTCTGCTGATCCTGATTCTGCTGGTGGCGGTGGCGAGTATCGGCAACCTCTCCTTCCGCCTGCCGAATCTGGAGAACGTGGATGAGATCGGCGGGGCCATTCTCGGCTTCGGCAAGGGCTTTCTCTACTGCATCCTGCTGTGCTGGGTGCTGAGCTTTCTCGGCATCATCATCGGCAAGGATACCATGGCCCACACCACGCTCGGGCGCTTCTTCCTGATCTTCGACTCCCTGACGGGAAGCTTAATGTAAAAATTTGATTGAAAACAGCGTTTAATATAACCTTGGAGGGTACCCATGCGGCCTACAATCTGCACCCGCTGCGGCAAGAATGTCGCGGTGGTCTTTATCACAAAAATAGAAGGCGGCCAGACCAAGAATGAGGGCCTGTGCCTCAAGTGCGCACGCGAGCTGCACATCAAGCCCGTGGACGATGTCATCAACAAGATGGGCCTTTCGGATGAGGATCTGGAGGGCCTGACCGGCGAAATGATGAACGCCCTAAGCGGCGTGGAGGATCTGATCCCCGTTGACGAGAAGGACCAGGGCGAGGACGACGACGACGGCAAGACCGCCACCTTCCCGTTCCTGAACCGGCTCTTCGGCGGCGGGAACAGCAACGCCGAGAGCGCCCCGCCTCCGGCCTCCGACAATCGCCGGGGCGAGGGGGACCGGCAGGCGCCCAAGGGCGGCAAGCGCAAGTTCCTGGATAACTACTGCATCGACCTGACCCAGCGCGCCAAAGAGGGTAAGCTCGACCGCATGGTCGGCCGTCAGGAGGAACTGGAGCGCGTCATCCAGATCCTGAACCGCCGCCAGAAGAACAACCCCTGCCTCATCGGTGAGCCGGGCGTTGGCAAGACCGCCATCGCCGAGGGCCTTGCCCAGCGCATCGCAAACGGCGATGTGCCCGTAAAGCTCAAGGATAAACAGGTCTTCCTGCTCGATCTCACGGCGCTTGTCGCGGGAACCCAGTTTCGCGGCCAGTTTGAGAGCCGCATGAAGGGCCTGATTGAAGAGATCCGCAAGCAGGGCAACGTCATCCTTGTCATTGACGAGGTGCACAATATCGTCGGCGCGGGGGATGCCGAGGGCAGCATGAACGCCGCCAACATCCTCAAGCCCGCCCTCTCGCGCGGCGAGATCCAGGTCATCGGCGCGACTACCTTTACCGAGTACCGCAAGCACATTGAAAAGGACTCTGCCCTCGAGCGCCGCTTCCAGCCCGTCACGGTTGGGGAGCCGTCCATCGAGGACAGCGTGAAGATCCTGCGCGGCATCGCCCCGTATTATGAGGATTACCACGGCGTGTCCATCTCCGACGAGATGTGCCGCCAGGCCGTCGTGCTGAGCGAGCGCTACATCACCGACCGTTTCCTGCCGGATAAGGCTATCGACCTCATTGACGAGGCCTGCTCCGACGTGAACCTCAAGAACCCGGACATCAACCGCCGCATGGAGGCAGAACGCGACCTCGAGAACATCCGCTTTGAGCGCGAGGCCCTCATGAGCGCGGACGCGCCCAAGGGGCAGGAGCTTACGGACGAGATGCTGGATAAGCGCTACGCACGCATTGCCGAGCTTCGCAGCCGCGAAATGCAGCGCGAGGCGGAGCTGCGCGAGCTGGACGCAAAGCCCAGGCCCGCCCTGACCGTGGATAACCTTGCCCGCATCATCGAGCTGTGGACCAAGATCCCGGCTTCTACCATCCGCGAGGATGAGCTGGAGCGCCTTGCAAAGCTGGACGAACGCCTCAAGGCCCGCATCATCGGCCAGGATGAGGCCGTGGATGCCGTCTGCGCCGCTATCCGTCGCAGCCGCGTCGGTCTCAAGGTCAAGCGCAAGCCGGTCAGCTTTATCTTCGTCGGCCCCACCGGCGTCGGCAAGACCGAGCTTGTCAAGCGCCTCGCCGCCGATATGTTTGACTCGCCCGAAAGTCTCATTCGCCTCGACATGTCGGAGTTTATGGAAAAGTTTGCCGTCTCGCGCATCATCGGTTCGCCCCCGGGCTACGTGGGCTATGACGAGGCGGGACAGCTCACAGAGAAGATCCGCCGCAAGCCTTACAGTGTGGTGCTCTTCGATGAGATCGAAAAGGCGCACCCGGATGTCATGAACATCCTGCTGCAGATCCTTGACGACGGACATATTACCGACGCGCAGGGCCGGAACATCAATTTTGAAAACACCATCATTATTATGACCACCAATGCCGGCTCCTCCAACAAGACCGGGGCCGTGGGCTTCGGCGGCAGTCTCAGCGACATGTCGAAGGAGCGGGCCATGAAGGCGCTGAATGAATTCCTGCGCCCGGAGTTCATCAACCGCGTGGATGAGGTGGTCTGCTTCAACCAGCTCACCGAGGCAAACTTCCGCGATATCGCCGCCCTCATGCTCGGCGAGCTGCGGGACGTGATGGCCGAGAAGGGCATCGCCCTCACCTGGGACGAAAGCCTGATCGACTATCTGGTCAAGGAGGCATACTCCGTCACCTACGGCGCGCGCAATCTGCGCCGCACCATTCAGAAGAAGGTGGAGGACGAAATCGCCCGCTTTATCGTTTCAAACCGCGGCCGCGACATCCACAATATTCATCTCTCCGCCGACGGGCAGCAAAAGCTCCAGATCGAAGAGTAAACACAAAGACACAGGGAATCCGAACAGCCGGAGTCCCTGTGTCTTTTTTTATGGAAGTAATTATGTAAACGAGAATATGTAAATAAAATTATCTTAAGCAGAATTACGAAAACAGAAATATGTTTACTTAATTATGTAAATCGCTATTCAGCACGACCTGCATCTTCACCGGGTTATGGTCGGAGTTTGCAAAGCCCGCGTCCACGGTTTCGACGCTCTTCAGCTCCACATTGGGGGAGAGAATCAGACCGTCGATCACGTAGTACTGCGTGCCAACGGTATCGCTGGGATCATAGGGCTGGTTGAGCAGACGGCAGGTGGGCGTGGTGAGGTCATAAGCCAGGGTCCAGCCCGCGGGCAGGAGATTTTCGTCCAGCACGCCCGGCTCCCAGTTCTCGGCATGCGTGTTGGGGTACTTTTCCAGACTGCCGGGAAAGACCTGGTTGAAGTCACCGCCCGCAATGACGTAATTGCCCTTGGCGTACTCGCTCTCAATGAAGTCGCGCAGTTGGTTGGTCTGGGCGATCTTGCCCTCGCCGTCGTCGTAGGCTTCGAGATGCAGATTGACCAGCACAAGCTGTTTGTCGCTGTCATCGACCGGCAGATAGCTCACCAGCAGGCAGCGCTTGAGGTTTGCGATCCTGAGCGGCCAGGAGAAGGGGCAGGGCAGGGCGATGCGCTCTGCTTTGTCGATGGTGAGTCCGTCAGTCATGGTGTACAGGCCGCTGTTGATTTTGCCGAGCGGGTGAATCAGCAGGGTGTTCGGATTCGGAACAAAGGGGCAGGCGTAGTTGAGGGCAAAAGCCTCACAATCCATACCGTCACGAAGCTGGACGCGCTCGTCGATCCCATACGTGCGGGAGGAATTTTTATCCACCTCCTGTAAAAGCACCAGATCAGCGCCGTTATCCCGGATGCTGTCGGAGATGCCGTCGAGGTATGCGCGCACCTGCGTTTCGTCAGCCGATTTCGTGTTCTTGCCGCCGTCCATAAAAAAGTCGGAATACTGGCCTAATCCACCATAGCCGATATTCCAGCTCAAGACCGTAATCGGCTCGCCTGACTGAATATTATGTAAACTTGCGCTATCCACAGGTGCTCCGCGTTCGGCCTCTGCCACCGGCGCGGGCTTATACTCCACTGCGGTCAGCCAGCCCAGAAGACCGCCCGTGCCGAAAAACAGGATCAGAACCGGCGTCAGGATGATTTTCACTGCTTTTTTCATTGTCACAGCCTCCTTCGTCAGGATTTGATATTTTTATAGTATCATGCACAGGATAAACTTGCAAGAACATTTGTCTCCGGCTTGTTGTTGTCAAGCATGGTGGAATCATGTATAATGCAGCGGCAATGAAAAGAAAACAGGGAGGAACACCCCCATGCAATATTACGCACATGTCAAGGCACAGGATCCGGATGTTTACGCTGCCATGATGCGCGAGCTCTCGCGCCAGCGGGATCATATCGAGCTGATTGCTTCGGAGAACTTTGTTTCCCCGGCAGTGATGGAGGCCATGGGCAGCCATCTGACCAACAAGTATGCCGAGGGTTACCCCGGCGCGCGCTACTACGGCGGCTGTCAGCATGTGGACGAGGTGGAGACCCTCGCCATTGAGCGGGCCAAAAAGCTCTTCGGTGCGGAGCATGCCAATGTGCAGCCCCATTCCGGCTCCCAGGCCAATGTGGCGGTGTATCTGGCGCTGCTGAAGCCGGGCGATACCATCATGGGCATGGATCTTTGCCAGGGCGGCCATCTGACGCACGGCTCCAAGGCGTCCATCTCCGGCAAATATTTTAACGCGACCTTCTACGGCGTGGATCGTGATACCGAAATGATCGACTATGACGCCGTACAGGAGCGCGTCGAGCAGGAACGCCCGAAGATCCTCATTGCCGGGGCGAGTGCCTATTCCCGCGTGATCGACTTTAAGCGCATGCGTGAGATCGCTGATTCCGTGGGCGCTTATCTCATGGTGGACATGGCGCACATCGCGGGTCTTGTGGCGGCGGGGGAGCATCCCAGTCCCGTGCCCTACGCCCATGTGGTTACCACCACCACGCACAAGACGCTGCGCGGTCCCCGCGGCGCGCTGATCCTGTGCACGGACGAGCTTAAAAAGAAAATCGACTCCGCCGTCTTTCCCGGCACCCAGGGCGGGCCGCTGATGCACATTATTGCCGCCAAGGCCGTGTGCTTCAAGGAGGATCTGGGGGACGAGTTCAAGGCTTACCAGCACCAGATCATGCTGAATGCCGCCGCCCTCGCGGATGAACTGCAAAAATGCGGCGTGCGCCTTGTCTCCGGCGGCACGGACAATCACCTGATGCTGGCCGACGTGATGAGCCGCGGCAAGACCGGTGCCGAGGTACAGGAGCTTCTGGACATGGCGAACATCACCGCCAACAAGAACACCATCCCCTTTGAGACCCAGTCCATGCGTGTCACCTCCGGCATGCGCTTCGGCAGCCCCGCCGTTACCACCCGCGGTATGAAGGAGCCGGAGATGCGGCAGATCGGCGCCATGATTGCCCGCCTCATCGACGAGGGGGAAGCCGCCGTTCCTGCGGTAAAGGAGCAGGTCATCGCCCTGTGTGAGAGGTTTCCTCTGTATCCGGAGATTAGTTAACATAATTATATTCATTTAGCTCTTCACAAGGGAAAATCACTAAAGAGAGGCTGATTCAGCGGACATATCCCGAATCAGCCTCTCTCTTTTACTGCGACATAAAACAATAAACATAAATAATAGAACATAAAATAGTTTACGTAATATAATAAAATGGCAAACATAAAATAGGAAACATAAAATAATTTACATAATGAAAAAATCTCCTTCGATGGAAGGAGATTTTTTCATTATCAATGTGTGTATGGCTTTTATATGAGAGCATAGGGTGAAAAAGCGATTTACTGCGCCTTCTGCGGGGCGTTCACCTTCAGGCTCAGACTCTTTACGGATTCCTTCAGAATCACAATGTCGGCCTTCATGTTCTCAATCTCTTCGGGCGGCGTCATCCGCTCCAGAAGCGCTTCATGACCTTCCGCAAGAATACGAAGCTTGGGATTGACTTCGGACTCGATAATGGTCATCATATCCGCATGGATTTCCTTCTTTTGCTTGGCAAGAATGGCCTCGGTGTGCTTGCGCTCCTCGGCAAGGGCATCGCTTACAATTTTGGAGATAATCTGTATATCATTGGCATCCAGCATCTCGACTCACCTCGTAACCAATTGTAACAGTGACAGTATGTGTCTGTCAAGCATGTCAGTCCAGCTCTACCTCGTAGCCGTGGTTCTTGAGTTCGTCCAGAACGGCTTCGCCGTGGGACTTTCCGCCCACCTCGCAGGCGATGTGCACCTTGGTCTCGTTGGGGTTGAGGCCCGCGGCGAGCTTGTCATGCTCGATGGTGAGGATGTTGGCCCCGCTGTCGGCGAGTATGCTGAGCACCTGCACCAGACTGCCGGGACGGTCCAAAAGGCGGGCGGTAAAACGGATACGGCGATGGCGGGCAGCCATGCCCTGTTCGATGATGCTCTGTACAAAGCTCACGTCGATGTTGCCGCCGGAGAGCAGACACACAACGTTCTTACCCTTCACATCGATCTTGCCGTTCAGGACAGCCGCGACCGGCGTTGCGCCGGCGGGCTCCACGATCATCTTGCAGCGCTCCATGAGCAGCAGGATCGCGTCGGCGATCTGCGTGTCGGACACCGTGACCACGCCGTCGCAGAAGCTGTTGATGATATCAACGGTGATGTTGCCGGGACTCTTGACCGCAATGCCGTCGGCAATGGTGGAGGCAGTTGCGGTGGTGATGAGGCGCTTCTCGCGGAAGCTCTGGGCGATGGCGTTGGCCCCCTCGGCCTGGACGCCGTATACCCGGACGCGGGGGTTGATCTGCTTGACTGCGGCGATGACGCCCGCCAGCAGTCCGCCGCCGCCCGCGGGGACGACGATGATGTCCACCGTCGGCAGATCGCCAAGGATTTCAAGCCCCAGCGTGCCTTGGCCCGCGATGACCTCCAGATCGTTGTAGGGATGCAGGAAAGCCGCGCCCTCTTCCTCACAGATCTCGCAGGCTCTGGCATAGGCGTCGTCGTAACCGGAGCCTGCCAGCACCACCTTCGCACCGTAGCCCTCAGTCGCCTGAATCTTGGCGATGGGCGCGGTCTTGGGCATGACGATGGTCGCCGGGATGCCAAAGGCGGTGGCAGCGCAGGCGACACCCTGGGCGTGGTTCCCGGCGGAGGAGGCCACGACCGGGCGGCGCTCGCCCCGCTCGACCATGGCGGAGAGCTTGTTGGTTGCGCCGCGGATCTTGAAGGAGCCGGTCTTCTGACGGTTTTCGCACTTGAGATAAATGCTGCCGCCGGTCATGCGGGAGAAGGTGGAGGAGAGATCCAGCTCCGTGTGATGTAAAATGGACTTGAGACGGCGGGAGGCCGCCATGATCTCGCTCAGCTCGGGCTTGATGTTATCCATAAGGACGCACTCCTTCAATATTTGATATATTTATTTTATCATGGAGCAAACCCGTTCGCAACTATAACGCGCATTTTCCCTTTGACAATCGGCATGCCCTGTGTTACGATACCCAACGTATTAGGGAGTAGCCGGCACCGGCTTCGGTGTCGGGCAGATCGCCATTCCCGGGGCCGCGGCCCCCGGTCTGCCCGGTAAACGGCAAGACTTTTACCATGGGAAGCTGTCCCAGCGGTAAAGGTCTTTTTTTAATCTTTATTTGGAGGGATTACCTTGATTCCTGCCTTGATCGTGTTTATCCTGACCTATGTGCTTATGCTGAGCTTCCAGAAATACCGCCCCTGGATCGCCCTGGGCTCCGCCGTGGTGATGATGATTCTCGGCGCGATGGGCCTTTTCAAGATGACGCCGCTGTCGGCGCTGCAGGCGGTGGACTATAACGTGCTGCTGATGATTTCCGCAACCATGTGCACGGTCATGCTCTTTATCGAAAGCCGCATGCCCGCCCGCCTCGCGGAGATGATGATGGTGAAGGTGCCGAACGTCATGTGGGCCGTCACGGCGTTGAGCCTTTTTGCCGGCATCGTGAGCGCGTTTGTGGACAATGTGGCGACGCTGCTGATGGTGGCCCCGGTGGGCCTTGCCATCTCGCGCAAGCTGAAAATTTCGCCCGTGCCGGTGCTGATTGCCATTTCCGTTTCATCCAACCTTCAGGGCGCAGCCACCCTGGTGGGCGATACCACCAGCATCCTGCTCGGCGGCTTTGCGAACATGAACTTCATGGACTTCTTCTGGATGAAGGGCAAGCCCAGCATCTTCTTCAGCACCGAGCTCGGGGCGCTGGCGTCCCTGCTGGTGCTCATGTACCTATTCCGCAACTACACGGACAAGGTGGAGGCCAAGGTTGAGACCGAGGTGGACGACCTGGTACCGAGCTGGCTCATGATCGGGACGGTGCTGCTTCTGATCTGTATGTCCTTTGTGCCGGAGCCGCAGGACCCCACGCTGAAGATCCTGCACGGTCTCAGAAGCGGGCTTTCCTGTGTACTCTTCGCCCTCATCGGTCTCATCCGCCAGAGCATCAAGGAACATTCCGGCGATCCCTTTGTCCGCGCTGCCAAGAGCCTTGACATGGACACACTGCTGCTGCTCTTCGGTCTCTTCATGGTGATTGAGGGCATCCGCTCCGCCGGTGTCATCGACGCGGTGGCGGGGGTCTTCCATAAGGCAGCGGGAAACAATCCCTTCCTGCTGTATGTGCTGATCGTGGCCGTGTCGGTGGGGCTTTCCGCCTTCATTGACAATATCCCCTATGTGGCGACCATGCTGCCCGTCGTGCGCAGTATCGCGGGTCTCATGGGCGTTGACCCCACGGTTTTCTACTTCGGCCTGCTGACGGGCGCGACGCTGGGCGGAAACCTCACCCCCATCGGGGCCTCGGCCAATATCACAGCCATCGGCATTCTGCGCAAAAACGGCGAGACCGTCACAACAAAGGATTTCCTGCGCATCGGTGTACCCTTTACCATGACGGCGGTGATCGTCGGCGCGACATTCATCTGGGTCTTCTGGGGCATCAAGTAAGCAGAATTCATCCTCTGATCCCGGCGTCCGAGAAAGGATGCCGGGATGATTTTTGCCCGGGGACTTGCGAAACGGTGAAACTTGTATTATGATGCTGTCACTATTATAATAGTACACAGCGGAAAGGAACGCATTGCCCGGTGGAACACATCACTTCAAGGAAAAATCCGCTTATTCTCCGCCTGCGCGCGCTGAGCGCGGACGGGGCCTTTCGCCGCGCGGAGGGAGAGTACCTCTGCGACGGGCACAAGCTTCTGTCAGAGGCGCTGGACAAGGGCACCGAGATCCGCACCGTACTCTGGAAGGGCACGGCGGGGGAAATCCCGCTGCCGGAATCGGCGGCACAGTATACCGTGCCGGAGGATCTTTTTGATTACGTTTCCCCCATGAAGAACAGCCCCGGGCCACTATTCACGCTGGCGATCCCGGCGGAGGCGGAGCCTGTTTTTGAGCGGGCGATCCTGCTGGAAAACGTGCAGGACCCCGGCAATGTCGGGACGGTGATTCGCACGGCGGCAGCCATGGGGATTGAAACGGTGCTGCTGTGCGGCGCGTGCGCGGATGTATACAGCCCCAAGACGGCGCGGGCCACCATGGGCGCGATCTTCCGGGAGAGGATCCTTCACTGCACCGTGGAGGAGGCCCGCGCGCTTGCCGATCAGAACGGCCTGAAGCTCTACGGCGCGGCACTCTCGGACAGGGCCGCGGATATCCGGGCGCTTTCGATCCGAAACGCCGTTGTCGCCATCGGCAGCGAGGGGCGCGGTTTGAGCGCAGAGCTGCTCAAAAACTGCGATGGGGAGATGATTATCCCCATGTCGGCGGGCAGCGAGTCATTGAACGCCGCTGTCGCCGCCGCGATCGTCCTGTGGGAGATGTCGCGGTGATTTGCCCTCTTCTATGAGGGAGCAAAAAAAGAGAAAGGCTGGAGAGAGATGTCGTCGCTTCGCTATTGGGTATGGCTGTCGAGCGTAAGCTTTGCAAATCCGCGGGCAAGGTATGCCCTCATCGAGCGCTACGGCGACGCGGAGAGCGCCTTTCTCGCCCCACCGGGAGAGCACAAAACCCTGTCCGGCGTCTCGGCCAACGAGGCGGCGCTTTTTGAGCGGCGCGACCTGCGGGAAGCCGATCGCATCCTCGAGGTCTGCCGCCGGGAGCATATTCAGATTCTGACCATGTCAGACGCGGCCTATCCGCAGCGCCTGCGGAATATCTTTGCCCCACCGGTGGTATTGTATATCAAGGGACGGCTGCCGGATGTGGACAGCATCCCGTCCGTGGCCGTGATCGGCACCAGAAGCGCCACGCCCTACGGACTCAAGATGGGGCGGGACATCGCCTATGAGATCGCAAACTGCGGCGGCATCGTCGTCTCCGGCCTTACCGAGGGCATTGACCGCGCGGCGGCGCGGGGCTGCCTGCTTGCGGGCGGCTGCTGCATCGGCGTGCTCGGCACCGCCCACGGCGAAGGCGGCGCGCTGCGCGAGGATGTGATCGCCACGGGCGCGCTGGTATCAGAGTACCCGCCGGGAACGAAGATGGAAAGGCGCTTTTTCCGTGACCGCAACCGCATCTCGGCAGGCCTTTCGCACGCGGTCTGCGTGGTGGAAGCGCCGGAGCGGAGCGGGAGCCTGCTCTTTGCGCAGGAGGCGCTGGAGCAGGGGAAGGAGATCTTCGCCGTCCCCGGAAACGCGGATGCCGAGAACAGCGCCGGGATCATGGCGCTCTTAAAGCAGGGGGCGCGGCCCGCCGCCTGCGGCTGGGACGTGATGGAGGACTTTGAAGCGCTCTATCCGTATATTGTCCACCGACCGGGCGCGGAGCGCCGCTCACCGCCGATTCCGAAGAGCGGGGAAAAGAGCGCGGAGAGACCGGAAAAAACGGCTGTCAAAACGACAAAAACAGATGAGAAGCGCGAAACTTCGTCAAAAAAAGAGATTGACAAGGGAAAGAGCGCGGGATATATTGACTTGCATGAACAGCTCAAGGGGCTGAGTGAGGATCAGCTCCGGATCGTCACGGCCATCGGCCGGGGCGAGACGCATATCGACGACATCATTGAGGCCACCGGCATGGGCACCGCCAAGGTGCTCTCCCAGCTCACGATCCTGGAGATCAAGGGCTATATCCGCCGTTCGGCCGGCAGGCGCGTCAGCTTGAATACCATACAAAAGTGAGGAAGCATCATGGCAAAAGCAAAGGATCTTGTCATTGTGGAGTCGCCCGCCAAGGCGAAGACAATTGAAAAATATCTGGGCAGCGGCTACAAGGTGACTGCATCCATGGGACATCTGAGAGATCTGCCCAAGAGCAAGATGGGCGTTGACATAGAAAACGGCTTTGAGCCGCAGTATATCCCTGTGCGGGACAAGCGTGAGCTCATCAGTGAGCTCAAGAAAGAGGCCAAGGACGCCAAGACCGTCTTTCTCGCAACGGACCCTGACCGCGAGGGCGAGGCCATCTCCTGGCACCTCAAGGAGCTGCTGGAGCTGGACGACAGCAAGGCCAAGCGCGTGACCTTCAACGAGATCACAAAGAAGGTCGTCACCGAGAGCATCCAGCACCCCCGCAGCATCGACCAGGATCTGGTGGACGCCCAGCAGGCGCGGCGCATCCTGGACCGCATCGTGGGCTACGAGCTCTCGCCGCTTCTGTGGAAGAAGGTTAAAAAGGGCCTGAGCGCGGGCCGCGTCCAGTCCGTTGCCACGCGTATGGTGGTGGACCGGGAGGAGGAGATTGAGGCCTTCAAGCCCCAGGAATACTGGCTGCTGGACGCCCGCCTCAACTGCGGGGTGGAAAATTCCTCCTTCACCGCACGCTTTCACGGCAAGGGCGACAAGAAGCAGGAGCTTCATTCCAAAGAAGAGGTCGACACGGTTCTTGACGCTGTGAAAGACGCGCCTTTTACCGTCGGCTCCGTCAAGCGCGGTGAGAAGCAGAAATCCCCCGCGCCCCCGTTCATCACCTCTACCCTCCAGCAGGAGGCGTCAAGACGTCTCGGCATGACGCCGCGGCGCACCATGTCCATC
>Ga0310697_10003679_pt1 | contig 15408 bp, 12 predicted proteins | sample 172DNAGHGlowgp2_FD_203883 | JGI IMG/M metagenome (GOLD analysis project Ga0310697, IMG submission 203883) | Sheep rumen microbial communities from Palmerston North, Manawatu-Wanganui, New Zealand - 1728 DNA GHGlow gp2 (v2) (version 2) | ecosystem: Host-associated > Mammals > Digestive system >... | reverse complement strand
CGAAAATAACGATAATATGAGTGCAAGCACATCAACATCTCTTACGGCAAGAAAGCCCGAAGACGCAAAACAATTGATTGATTACGCCATCGAATTGACCAAAGCATGGAGCCTGAAAAAGTTGGGCTACGACATCACCATCAGCGATGAGGAAAGAGACATGTTCAAGGGTTTTGGAATATGTGACAAAGAAGACGGGGTTATTTGGCATGACTTTATCGGTGGGGGTACCAAAAGGGAGGATATGATTCCTGTTGACACTTTCATCGAGCAGATCACAGAGAGATTTCCACATTTGGAAATGAAACGAAGAGATTCATACGAAGGGGGAGGGTGTGGGACTTTTGAAGCCGTGTTCAGGAACGGCAAATGGAGTAAGGTGAATGACTATACACTTGATGTGTATGTGGAAAATGATACCGAGTTCCGCCTTCTGGCTGAAAAAATGAATGACAAAGTATTTCATTCATCTTATCGTATCTATGATTACAAAACCGTAACGAACGAACACTTCGTGACGTTGTCTTTCAGAGAAGCGACCGAAGAAGAGACCAACCAGATATTGGATGGCATCATTGGCAAGATGACTACAGTGCTTCCACAGACAGAACTGTTCTGCATCCTCGTTCATGATGAGCCTGCAGGAAGCGGCATCGAGAAAAAAGCCATCGCGAAGAATGGGGTGGCGGCTTTCCAGGAGATCACTCGCGACGAAATAAAATTTCTTGAAACGAGCAGTGATTTCTGGTGTGGCGAAAATGAGCCAAAAGCGGAATACATCAAGTTGTTGTTTAAAACCGATTCGGAAGTAATGCAAAAACATCTCGCTAAACTCCGTGAAGAAAAAGACAAGAGGATACAAGAATTAATGAAAGAATTCTATGGTAAAAGCGATAGAGATGGCGAGTCGGAGATAATCGATGATTTGCCAGGGTGAACAATGTCAAAAAAATGAGCTTCAAAGACTACTGGAAAGAAAAATCCACCAAACGCAAAAAGCCGTGGGCGGCCAAGGCCAAACGCTTTGCCGAAAGGCATGATCAATTGGAGGCCATTCGTAAGGAAGTGTATCTGCCTTTGGATTATGGCTTGAACTTCAGTTTTGAGGATTTCAAGCCTGCGCATTATACCCTGCAAAATCCCATTGCCTGTTGGCACGAATTGAATTTTTGGTTCACGGAAGACGGCTTGCGCACCGCGTTGGTTTCGGAAGGCGCCGACATGGGCAGTTTCAAAATGGAAGTGCGCCACCAATCCATCAAAGGTTTGGAAGCACCACAGCCGCGTATTCTTTGGCCTGAACCCTATAGATTTGCACCCAACAAAGTGTATGATTACGAAAAAATGTATCACGATTGGCTGCAATGGATGTATGCGATTTGCACTGACTTGGAAACGGTAAGTCTGTCATATAAGCAAATCACCATGACCATCAAGCGTTACAGTACGGAGGGGTTGCCATTCGGCTACTACGAGTTGAATCCATGCGAGCAACTGACGAAATCGGCCATGCTGTTGCAGGAGACGGATTTCTATACGCTCAATGTAGCCACCTTGTTGATGGAAGCGGCTGCCGAATGGGAACTGCGGCAGGAAGAGTTCAACTACTACGCCAAGAAACTGAAACTCCGCACCATGGAAGCCGCCACTCTCGACAGCATTGAGTTTGAGCTTTGGGATGAGAAAAAACTGGAGAAGAAAATCTCGGAATACATCGCAAAGGACTATAACATCGACAAAATCATCGAGCAAGTGCATCGCCCTTGGAAGAAAGCCATTGAAAAGTATTTCCATGCGGCAGTGGAGCGGTCGTTAAAGGATGAGGTTGAGACAATTGAGCCGTTTAATTGTAGATACTCCAGCTCTAAAAGATTTGTGGATGACGTTTTCCGTCCCTATTTGGAAAAGTCAGGATTGCAGGAGGTAGAGATGGAATTTCCAAAAAGGCCCGAAACAACGGATGTCATCTTGAAGTATCAAGGTACCCAGTCCCGTTTGTCATCTGATTATCAAGGTATCTACTTTTACCCCAACGCTTATTATGATGGGTGTTTTTTGGTTTTGTTGGAAAAGACCCCATTGAGTGCCGTCGCTGATTATCTGAAGATGATGTCTGCCCTCAACCAGAAGATGGACGAGACGATTTTGCAGGTCTTGCACATCTACGACCAACAAATGCAACAGAACGAAAAGTATCATGCTGCCGTAGAGCATTTGGAAGCATTGGCCCAGGAGTATGCGGGCAAGCCTGTTGGAAAAATGATGAAGTATCTCCGCTGGGAGGCCGGCCGATTATTCGACAGCAGATTCCTGATTCCAACCATTAAGATTGTCAGCGATACCGCTTTTGGTTATGTGGGGGAAAAAAGAGATTATTTTTTTTTCAACAACCAAATCACTCAAGAAGAAGTAGTTCTATGGGTCGATACAGATTGCCATAATGTATATGCCAGTGACCCTGGCGCACCAGATTCTGAAGGCAAGCGGTTTCGGTCAAGGACAGTTCGGGATTTTGTTAGATTCTTTGATAGTTCTGGACCCGAACCCATCCTGACGATTGATTTCATTGAACAAAAACTATAAACAATATGCCCATAGCAATTAACGAAACTGAATTGATGACCCTTTTGGAGGTCACACCCACATGGCAAAACATCATGCTGACCGGCCGTCACGGCATCGGCAAGTCGCAGATTCTGACTAGGTATTTCAAGGAAAAAGGCATACCGGTGAAGACCTTGTTCCTCGGACAGATGAGTGACCCTGGCGACTTACTGGGACTGCCCAACAAGGACGAGAAAACGGGAAAGACAGTCTTCATGCCGCCTTATTGGTTCCCTGTCGACGGCCAACCCATCGTGCTTTTCTTGGACGAGATCAACCGCGCCCGTCCCGAGATCTTGCAGACGGTGATGGACCTCGTGCTGAACCGCAAACTGGCAGGGCGAGATTTGCCCGAAGGCAGCCGCATCATTGCGGCAGGCAACGACGGAGAAGAATACCAACTCACCGACCTCGACCCGGCCTTGGTGTCGCGATTCAACATCTACACCTTCCGTCCTACAGTGGAGGACTGGCTGCTGTGGGCTGAGCGTGCGGGTCTTGATGAGCGTATCCTTAGTTTCATCAGCGCTAATCCCGAATTGCTCGACCGCAGTGCTGACACCAAGGAAGACCAAGGTTTGGATAAAGACCCCGACCGTCGCGCCTGGGAAAAGGTGGCCCGACTGATGGAGAACATCCACAACCCTTTGCCCGTGCACCAGAAAGTGGTGGCCGGCATCATCGGCGTGCATGCCGCCACACAGTTGTTCCTCTCGTTCCGCAAGGATAACCTTTCACCCGTTGACCTGCTGACTGACTTCAAAAAAGCCAAGAAACAACTCGACAAATACGAGCTGCATCAACTCTCGCTACTCAACGATGCGCTGGTGCGTTTCTTCGAGACCGACAAGGCCGACACCCTCGACCGCGAAATGGTGCGTAAAAACCTAAAGGCGTACCACGACTACCTTCTCAAGAACAACCGCGAAGCCTACGCCCATTTTGTGTCGCTCATCGACGGCACGGGCTATAAGAAGATGCTGCTTCTCATCAATAAGGAAATGCCCGACACCTACAAGCAAATTGTCGAATTCATCCAAACATTATGACTTCCCTTCGACAAATTCAAGGCAACGCCCGTGAACGCATACAACAGGTAGCGGAGCAATGGTTCCTGACCGAGCCGATGTTCTTCGCCGTGTATTGCAGCCATCGCCTGGCGATGAATGCCAATATGCAGTGCCCGTTGCGCACCGGGCATGGACGCATCGAGTACAATCCGATCGTTATCGACACATTGCAGGACAACCAGTTGAATGAGTTGCTGAAGGTGGAGATGATCCGCATCCTGCTGCAACATCCATACGCTCGGCAACCTTTGGGTTGCAAGCCCATCGTCCAACATGCCGCTAGCGACATGGTCATCTCACCCGCTTATAGGCTGGAATGGATTGAACTGACAAAACCCGAAGACTTTGGTTTGCCCCAAGGGCAGCATTACGAATGGTATGCCGCACGACTGAATGGAATGGCCATTCATCTCGATGGTTCACGCCATAGTGAGGGTGATTCTGGAGGAGACAATGGTGAAGGGACGAAAGGCAGTACAGAACACCAAGATGAAGGAAAAGGAACGAAAGACTCTTCTGCATCTGATGGTAGTTCAGATGGCCAAGAAAAAGAAGCCAGAATGAATGGTGTTTCAAAATCTGAAGGTGATTCAAAGAGCCAAGAAACAGGAAAGGGAGAAGGAGAAGGAAAAGGAGGAGAGCAGGCCGAGGCCGACTACACGGCCCTTTGGGAGGAAGACCAATTCCAGTCGCGGTTGATTACCGACCTCATCCAAAGCACGACCAGTTGGGGCAGTCTGCCTGGCGACATGATAGAACTCATCAAGAAATCCACAGAAGGCCGCATCGACTATCGCAATGCTCTGCGAGGTTTCCGTGCCAGCATCTTGTCTGAGAAGCGTCGCCTTACCCGAATGCGTCCCAGCCGTCGTTTCGGCTTCGAGCAGATGGGCAGCCGTTATGACTTCATCACCCGCATCCTTGTGGCAGTCGATACCAGCGGATCGGTAGGTTCAGAGGAATTGGGTCGCTATTTCAACGTCATCACCACCTTCTTCAAGTATGGCATCCAGCAGGTGGATGTCCTCATGTTCGATTGGGAAATTCAAGGCGACGTCATGAAACTGGACGAGGCCAAGAAGCGGAAGCAAGAGTTTAAAGTGCAAGGGCGTGGCGGCACCAACTTTCAGGCACCCGTCGATTACTTGGCGAAACATCCTGAATACGACGGCATGGTTGTCATCACCGATGGCTACGCCCCTGTTCCGGATATACCGCCTCTCTGTAAAGCCAAACTCCTTTGGATCATCGACAATGAAGCATCATATCAACGAAACGGAAAAGCTCTGCGCAAGACTGGTCGCGTCTGCCTGATGCAGGTATAAAAAGATATTTTCGAATAAAATAAAAAGACTGTTACTTGTATGAGGAAAATAGTTCACACTGAAAAAAATGCCCAGAAACGTCGTGACTCATGGTCGCAGTCATGGATGTATTATCTTGCAAACAAATATAGTTTGGATGTCATTCGGAAAAAGACTTTCGGCGAGATTGATTCAGAGAAGGAACTGAAAGAGTATTTGGGAAAGCGAGTTAATCCGGTATTGGGTTTCCAGGGTGGAAAGTTTTATTTCGATGAACAAGGTTTGCGCCATGCATTGCAGGCCATCAAAGGTAATCTGTCTCAATTTAATATGGATGTACAGGAATATGTGAGTACGGAGGTTAGTGACATTTCCCATAATCTTGAATATGGGGATAGAGGAAATGTGTTACTGCGCTTTTATTACAAACGAAAAGATGTACAGACCCAGACTTGTGTCATCACATATCGAAACATGAACATGGAGATTCGCCGATGGATTATCAAAGGTTCTTGCTTCGGACTATATGACGTAAAGCCTATTCTTCAAATACCTAGTAAGAGATGGGTGTTGACAGAGGCGGAGTTTCAATGGCTTGATGTGGCCAATCTATTGAAGGACTTAGCTTTAGAATATGAGTTGTGCCAAGAAGAATTCATCTATCATTCTAAGCAACTGCGCATCAATTCGTTGGAGGTTTCAGTCATGGACGAAGAACATATTCCTTTTGCCACTATCGAAGAAACCGTCATTGAAAATCAGATCAAAGAATGTAAAACAAAACAGTTGGATCAAGAACAGACGTTTAAAGTCATCGTACAGCCTTGGATGGATTCCATTCGGGACTATCTCCTGAAAATGACCAATAAATACAACGATCAATTTTATATTTGCAATTTGCGTGCAGAGCCGAAAGTGAAAGGCGGATTAGTGCAGGTATATGGACGACAAGCAAAAGTCTCTTTCGCATTGCAAGCGCCAATAGAACTGTTTAAAGAGCAATGTAAGGAAAAACAAGTGGAAGTGGAATGCAAGTTTTCTGAGACCAAGAATTTAAGCGACCCAACTCGCAAGAATACACATGCATGGTTCAAAGTAAAAAAAACAGAAGTGGAGGTGGAAGAAACCTTGTTTCATTTCACCCCGCAAAAAGATATTCTTGTACTCTTCCCTAATTCCAGAGACTGTCGTTTCCAAGTAGAGATAAATGGTTCTATTGGATTTCACGCTTTGGTGGGTTTCCTCAAACTGATGCCCGAACTATGCCAACAAATGGATGATTTGCAAAAAAAGATAGATCGCTTTTTGAATTTCTGACGGGATGTTACTATATTAAACCACTAAGTAAAGGGAACAAATGAAGGAGTATAAATCATATTGGAAGAATGGGCGGAAAAGAAACATAACATGGGAGACAAAACTCGCCCGCTATCTTGAGCACCACACCTCACTTGAATATATTCGGCAAGACCTTTTCAAAGTCTTTGACGAAGGGCTTGATGACTACGAACTTTATAAAAAAGTCGAGGAGGAATACGCCTTCTACGTCAAGGGATACAAACTTGCCGTCATGGATGGTATAAGTGCCGATGACATCGATTTCAAACCGTGGGATGATGCGATGATACCAAAAAAGTTGGAGTCTTGTATCCGCAGATCATCATCTTTTATTGAAGATTCTGCCATAAGTGCGGCGCTGAAGCCTTGGATGGCTGCCGTCAAGAAGTTGATGGTGAATGCTACACAGGCAGGTTTAGGTATGAGAGATCCGATTTTCAAGCCATGGCTTTGCAACTCGAGCGGTTTTTATGTCGTGCCTCCAAAGGACTATGTCAAGAATGTCCTTCGTCCCTATCTGGATGCACAGGGATTGCAGGATGCGAAGGCCTATGTACATGAACGGGGAAAGGCGCTCATCATCATCGAATTTCAAGATTGCCAGTTACTGCTGAAAGAGGCTCTTTGGGCACCGTCACCATACCAATGCTATTTCTACCCATACGCAGAAGAAAAAGATTCATTCTTCAATGCAAAATATCCTGTATATGACAACTACCATATTGCGTTCAGTATGCTCACTTTGAACGCCATCGCCAAATATGTGAAACTGATGCCGAAATACAAGGACACTATTGACAACATGAAAGCAAAAGTGACAGAGTCATACAAGTCAATTAAGGGAGAATAATAATGGCAAACATTTGCACTACGAACTACGTCATCGAGGGCGAAAAGGAAGAACTCGATGCACTGTATCAAACGATGAAAGAACAGCAAGAGAATCTTTTGGGCTGTCTGGTGAAAACGCTGGGCAAGAACCCTGAAGAGGTGGAGTGCCGAGGCGAGTGGATAGGCCTTGAGCACCAAGGCGACACCCTTTGCGTGACCTTCGAGACGGCTTGGACGCCTTGCTACGAGGTGACGAACTTGCTGAAGGAAGCCTATCCCTCGCTCCGCATCTTCTACAAGGCCGTGGAACCCGGCTGCGAAGTCTATCTGAAGAACGATGCCGAGGGCAAATACTTCCCTGAAACCGAAACCGACGGCCATCCCTACGAACTGATGACCGAGGAAAAGGAGCAGGCGCAAGTCCGCTTCATCCGCGGCCTCAAGGATGGCAGCATCAAGGTGGAGGTGAAGAAAAGCCAGGAATGAAGATGGCGTAATTATCTAAAGTGGAGCGACTAGCGAAATTGCTCCACTTTTTTTGCCTGCTTTTTGAATTTTCCGACAAAAGTTCCTATATTTGTAGAGTCGCGAGAATGAAAAAGTGATAGAATAGATGAAATTCTAGTATTAACATAAGAATGCAGTTTATGGAAACAAAAGATTATCAGTATTATCTTAATAAGATAGTTGAGTTTAACAGTGATAAAGAACTTATTGCCCTACAAGAGCAATACGATGAGCCTTCGTTTTTTGAGATAATCTCTAAAACAAGGAGTGAAACAATTTATAGTTCTTTTCTTAAGTGGCTGTTTGAGATAAAAAAACCTCATAAAGAAATTGTATCACCTGTAATGATGCTTTTGGATATACTAGTTAAGCGTAGTTTCCAACAAGATCCTAAGCTTATTGATTCGGACATGCGTAGAGCCGTGTTGTCACGTAAGATAAAAATAAGTAATGTCCATGTGGAGACGGAAAAACAAGTTAGCTTGTTAGCCGAAGAAGCCATTGGGTATCGGAACGATACCGACAAAGAAATCCTCGAAGGTATTAAGACATATTGTCAAGACCGCATTGATATCTTTATTGAGTGCAATGTTGAATTAGATGGTGTTTCTAAAAAACTACAAATTATTATTGAGAACAAAATAGACTCAACTGAGGGTGGAGCAAATGCAGCAAAGAAAAATATTCCAAATAATTTGAAAACCGCATACTTTGACAAACCCCAAACTACACGCTATTATATTGGCACTCACCGTACTGACACAAAGGATATTTGTCAAATCTATACTTATCTGACGCCACTTGTCTCTCATAGGCTTTCGAATTTCGAGAAACTCAAAGAAGAGCAATGTCAATATAACAAAGAAAAAAAGAGGAAAAACAAAATACGGATTTTGCGTGAAGATGATCACTATATTCAAATAAATTACCAGGATATTCTAGATGGAATTATTATTCCTTTGCTCAGTTCACCATCTTTGCCAACTCGAAACCGTTTCTTCTTGGAAGAGTTTAAGAAAGAACTGATGTTTCCAAATATCGAAGGTTTCAATGAACAGTCTTGTATTGCAATTAGTCAAGAGACTTCTGATACCATTACAAAATTATGGGGGAAATATAGAGACTTGATACTTGACTCTATAATGGCAAGTACCTTAACTGACAATAATACGACAACAAATTTTTGGATAATAGACGGAACCTATTACGATCACCAGCCAAGATTGGAATTATTGAAGATGCTTTATGTCAAGGGTCTATTTAGCATTATGAGTGATGATAAAAGTGACCCTTGGTTGGTTGACAAATACGCTGGCTACGATGAAAAGGTATATAGTGAGTTAGATGATAGCCTATTGTTTAGAAAGGGAATCCGCTATTCTAGTATTACTTCTTTAGCGAGGGAAAACGGCATTGTGACAAAAGGGGAAGAAAAAGGGTTAGAATTAGGCTTTTCTTCAACTTCGGAAGAAGGTAATCTTTTAAGGTCTTTTTATGAGGAAAATGGCAATTTTATCTTTGCTTTTATGAATGCCATCAAAGAGGAAGAGAGGAAAAAGATAGAATGTTTCTTCAATTATCTGGACAAGAAAGATAGAACTAAATACACAATATTCTATGATAACAAATGTATTGGCGCTAATATGGGTTACACTGCTACAGCTTTTGCTATCGTGAAGTTATGGGCAACAGAAAATAGGAGTGAGTTGACCGGTGACTCTGAACAAGTTCTAAAAAAATTGAATGAAGCTTTTCCTCGGGAAATTAACAGCTATTATGAGAGGGGGAAATGGTTTAAACAACTCATTTATAAATATAGATCGGATGGAAAATATGAATATGATGATAAGTTAGAAGGAGAGGTGCAAGCTAATTGGGATTTTTACAAGCCGGATTCTCGTATTGGACACCATTTTAATGTTAATGGTACAGAAGTCACAATGCTCAAAATGTGGCATGAAGTGGAGGTGGAAAGTCTTATCAAACATATAAACGAAAGTGAGTTTGGCAAAAAGTTGCAAATCATACGATCTTAAAGGATTTATTATGAAAGCGACAACATGGATGATTTGCTGTGGGAAATGAGCGACCCGTAAATATGGAGTCGCTTCGCTTTATTTTCGCTTGTTTTTTTGAATTTTCCGCCAAAAGTTTCTATATTTGCAATCCGACAACATAGAAGCAGGCAAGGATTTGCTTCGGAGTTGCGCCTTTTCAAACTTATTAAATGCTCTATTGCTATTGTATTGTTATTCGATTGTTCTTCGATATTAAATCGAATAACAGACGAATAACAGACCTGAAAGAATAGAGTAAAAGAGGGCGCAACTACGAGGTTGCTCCGAGGCTGCCACTTGACTAAAACGAAACTGTCATGGGAAAGAAAAACGCCAAAGGTATTTTGCTGATTGGGAGAATGCCACAATCGGGAATAACCGTCTATGAGAAACAGGGGAAAACAGTAGTACGGACTGCGCACAACAGTTCAAAGCCGCGTCGGTGCACCCTAAAACAATTCATACAACGACAGCGGATGAGGCATTCCATCGCACTGTGGCATGAGCTGTTGTGTTGTGATCCGATGTTCACCGAACACCAGTCGGCCTACAGCGGTTTTGTGGCGCTTGCCAATAGGCTGCCTGCGGTTTTTGTCGACAAGAGCCTTGCGGATCGTCATGCTTCGTTTCTGATGCCCGATATTCCAGTGAGCGAGGGCAAACTGCTTACGGTAAGGCAGCATCTTGGCGAGGTGGATGGCATCGCGGCGCTCATCGCCAGTCTGGAGAAAAAACAGATCCGCCAAGGTATGGAGTTGTTGCTTTACACGGCCGAGCAACATGGGGAGGATAGCTTGCCGAGAGTGAAGTTCAAATTCAGGAAGGTGAAGACAAGTGAGCTTGTGGAGACGGCAGGAGGTGTCGCGTTGGTGGGAGAGGAGTTTGCCGACCACAACAAAGGCTGGGCCTTGGTGTTGGTTGACGGTGAGCGATGCTCGACGCAAGGCATCGTTACGCAATGCACGTTTTACGAGCAATACACCACCCAGGAAACCCTGCTTGCCGCAGCCCAATCGCACAGCAGCAGAAAAATGAAAATTGGATTTCCGTCTGATCTTTTTTGAATTTCCCCGAAAAAGTTTCTATCTTTGTCCCGTAAAAACCTCACCACGATGATTCGCAGAGATTTCCGACAGGACCGCATGACCGCCGACTTGCCCGCGCAGGTTTGCCGTTGCGGAGCCATACCCCCCCCCCTATAAATCTCTGACAATCAATTTTCTAACTGCTTTATTGACAATAACTTTGCCCGTGCGCGTTGCGTGTGGGTCGCTCGAATATTATCATTTGTTAAACCATAAAAACCTCGCGATGTGAAGGCGAATCGCATTGAACTATGGCAAAATATGAAATCAAAGACGGAGTGGGAATCATCCCCGAAGGAATAACAAAGATTGAAGTAAGGGCATTCGAGAACTGCACGGAATTGACGAGCGTCGTCATCCCCGACTCGGTGACAGAAATTGGAAATAATGCCTTCGAGGGTTGCACGAGTCTGACGAATATCACCATCCCCGACTCGGTGACGAAAGTCGGAGGGGGCGCCTTCTGGGGTTGCGCAGGCCTTACGAGCATCGTCATCCCCAACTCGGTGACGGAAATCGGAGGCTATGCCTTATCAGGTTGCAAGGGCCTGACGAGTATCACCATCCCCGACTCGGTGACAGAAATTGGAAATAATGCCTTCGATGGTTGCACAGGCCTGACGAGTATCACCATCCCCGACTCGGTGACGATAATCAGAGCGTGGCTCTTCCATGGTTGCGTAGGCCTGACAAGCATTGTCATCCCCACCTCGGTGACGGTAATTGAAGAGGAAGCCTTCGATGATTGCATTGGCCTGAAGAGCATCATCATCCCCGACTCGGTGACGAAAATCGGATATGCTGCCTTCAGGGGCTGCACGGGCCTGACGAGCGTCACCATCCCCGACTCGGTGACGGAAATCGGAGTGGATGCCTTCAACGTTTGTACTGGTTTGACGAGCATCGTCATTGGAAACTCGGTGACGAAAATCGGAGAGAGGACCTTTCAAGGTTGCACTGGCCTGACGAGCATCATCATTGGAAACTCGGTGACGAAAATCGGGGAATTCGCATTCAAGGGTTGCGCTGGCCTGACCAATGTCGTCATCCCCGACTCGGTGACAGAAATTGGAAATTATGCCTTCGAAGGTTGCACGGGCCTGACGGGCATCGTCATCCCGGATTCGGTGAATAAAATCGGATATACTGCCTTTTCTGGTTGTACGGGCTTGATGAGCATCGTTGTGTCAGAAGGCAACTCGAGATATGACTCCCGCAATAATTGCAATGCCCTCATTGAGACTGAAAGCAACACCTTAATTGCAGGATGCAAGAACACCGTCATTCCCGACTCGGTGACGGAAATCGGAGACTTTGCCTTCTATGGTTGCACGGGCCTGACAAGCATCGTCATTCCCGACTCGGTGACGACAATCAAAAGATTTGCCTTCAGTGGTTGCACTGGCCTGACTAGCATCGTCGTTTCAGAAGGCAACTCGAGATATGACTCCCGCAATAATTGCAATGCCCTCATTGAAACTGAAAGTAACACCTTATTAGTGGGATGCAAGGGTTCTATTATCCCCGACTCGGTGACAGAAATTGGAAATTATGCCTTCGAAGGTTGCACGGGCCTGACGAGCATCACCATCCCCGACTCGGTGACGGAAATCGGAGTGAAGGCTTTCCAAGGATGCACGGGTCTGACGAGCATCGTCATTCCCGACTTGGTGACGGAAATTGGCGAGAGTGCCTTCTTGGCTTGCACTAACCTTAAATCAGCGGCTGTATTGGGACCTGTCAAGTTAATGGACTTGACTTTTGAGAATTGTAAAGCATTGGAGTGTGTTACCTTGGGTGGCGGCATTAAGAAATTAATAAAAAAAGATAAAGGTTCTTGGGGCGTTATAGAACACTTTGCATTCGATGGCTGCACCGCGCTGAAAACCATCAATGTGCCTGCCAAGAAGGCTGATTACTACAAGAAGCACCTGCCCGAAGCCCTGCACAGTCTCGTCATGGAACAGCCGGCGGAAAAGAAAGCCAAGGCGAAGAAGTAGATATTTAAAATAACCTCGCGATGTATAGGCCAATCGCTAATTGTCTATGAATAAGCCAGTAGAGAGGATCTATGATTGGGAAGACATTAGGTCCCAGTTTTGTTTTGTTTTCAAATACCAGAAAAGAGGCCAGGACATGAATGTCCGTGCAGATGTCCTTTCAGAAGCAGAGGATGTCTTCATCGCCATTAGCAACCATCCCATCGAAGAGGAATGTCCTCCCGAGGAATACACACGACTCGATGTTGGACTCACTCCCGAAATGCTTGACGGTTGTAGGGATTGTGATGACATTGGCGTTGCAATAGCAAAGTTGGTTGTCAAGGACAACGACGGAGAGGTTCTCATGTCGGTCTATGACCCTTGGAACGCTTCGCCTTTCAGCCAAGACATAAGGCTTGATGAGCAACTCTGTTTCGTGAAAGACGAGGAGTGCCCTTATACGCTTACGCTCTATGCAAACTGCGGACGCACTCCCGAAGACTTCACCATCTACGAGTTTGAAGATGACGAATTTGCTGACGAGATTAGCGAATACTTCGACGACGAAGATGCCGACGGTCTGAATGAAGTATTGTTCGAAATGGACGACGAAGTCTTTGAGGTGTTCAACCTATGGGGCGATGAGGACGAGGAGAAAGTCAGTTACGAGATTGCCAACGAGGATGGAGACATCGTTGAAGAGGGCGAATTTGAGATTCATGAAAGCAATGTTTTCCCGTTAGGACCAGTCAACAAGCATTTCAACGAAAACCATCATCCCAAATATGTCGTTCTCCATCGTGACAGCATGAAAGACTCATGTGCGGTATTCAAGGTGCCCGTCTCTTTCAAGATGCAGGACTGCCATTTTCCCGACAGCAATTTTTTAGACTATAGAATCTTACCGTGCGACTGGATGGGCGACACCGTGACCAGCCTAACCGGCGTTATCCGCTGTCATGGCATGGAATTCGTAGGCGACGCTGACGATACTGGCAGTTATGGTAGTTCCGACTATATTCTTTATAGATACAACGAAGAGGAAGGTCGATACGAAGAACTTGCATCTATGGAGTGACAGGCTGATTTGAATAAAAACTCCTAACGAGCCACTTGCTACAAGGTCCCGCCGCATGGTGTTTGCACCGTGCGGCGGGATGTTTATGCTTGCAAGGCCTGTCAAATGCCCAGTTCCATTCGTAGTATCCCGATGCACTTGGTGTTGCCGTCGGTGGTGAGGAGGTGCACCACGGGGATGAGGGTCAGGAAGTCGGTGAGGCGGAAGCTGCAGACGAGTTCCGTGGCCCATTCGTCGATGCCGTACACGCGGGTGTAGTCGGTGAACAGGCCGAACTCGGTGCGCGCGAGGGCGTATCTTGCACCAAGGCCGCAGAAGTCGCGGCAGGCGATGTCGCGACCGAAGGCGTGGCCGTAGGCCGCCAGCAGGGTGAGGCGGGGCAGCAAGGCCTGTTCGGCATAGGCCCATACCGTAGGCTGGACACTGGGTCGGGTGTGCACGCTGGCCCCCACGAAATAGTGGCTGCCGCGATAGCGGTATTCCGCCTGCCCCAAGGCAAATATGCCGTCGGTTTTGGGCCGGAAACGGAAGACATTGTCGCTGCCGGTGAAATGGTGGTGCCCCACGCCGTTGTAGAGCGACGCCTGCAGGTGAAGGTCCTCGCGTTCGTAGGCGTAATGGAGGCCCAGGGCGGCATTGGGGAAAACGCCGATGTCGAAGTTGCTGCTGATGGTGGGGAAGATGCCGCACGAGCTGTTGGTGAAAAGCGCAAGCCCGTCGCTGCAGAAGTAGTCCTCGTCGGTGCGGCGTATGCCGGCGAAGACTGAATGCCGTTCGTTCACCTGCCAGGTCAGCCCGGCCACGGAGAGGGCAAAGGGGATGTTTTCGGCATTGATGTTGGAGTAGCTCTGCAGGTCGTTGGCCAAAGTTTCTTCGCGTGAGGCGAAGGTGCTGATGGAAGCCGCCTGAAACGACAGCGTCTTCGAAAGTGGCACGTCGGCATGTAACTGGAGGAGGTTGGCCTGAAGCGCCTGCCTGAAATCCGTCTGCACCTCGCCGGTATAGTCGACCCCGAACAGGGCATGCCGCGAGGTGCTGTCAGCTTCCTGTGCCACCAGGTGAAGGCAGCCCCACAACAGGCCGATCAGTAAGGTAGTCGCTTTTCGCATCCCTTGGTTATTTGACATTGCCGATGTTTTGAAGCTGCAAAAATAGGAACAATTGTTCAAAGAACCATTATTTACTGAAAGTAAGCATGTTCGAAACGATGGTATCTATCAATTTTATTGGCCTGCACCTTTTTTTTGAATTTCCCCGAAAAAGTTTCTATCTTTGACCCGTAAAATGTAGATACGATATTATTCACCATTAAAAACCTAGTTTATTTCAATATATAACCAGTTGATATTCAGTTAAAAACAAAAAAGGACCAACAAGGACCAATTTATATCGGATTTTTTTTATTCTATTTGCAAACGTTCAAACACAGAAATAAATGAGCGTAGGTGAAAACCAAAACAACAAACTGAAAGAAGGCCGTTCGAATATTATCATTTGTTATACCATAAAAACCTCGCGATGTAGAGGGAATCGTATTGACTTATGCAAATAA
>Ga0310697_10003676_pt1 | contig 15420 bp, 5 predicted proteins | sample 172DNAGHGlowgp2_FD_203883 | JGI IMG/M metagenome (GOLD analysis project Ga0310697, IMG submission 203883) | Sheep rumen microbial communities from Palmerston North, Manawatu-Wanganui, New Zealand - 1728 DNA GHGlow gp2 (v2) (version 2) | ecosystem: Host-associated > Mammals > Digestive system >... | reverse complement strand
TCGGTGGCAGGATGGCGCAGAAAGTTGCCGAATGTGGCAGGATGATTGACATGCGTTTGACAAAGTGGCGAGAAATTGACAAAAAGTTTGACAAAAAGGAAAGCGAAATCATGAAGCAGATAAGCCTGGGAATCACATGGCGAGACCGATGCGGCAAAGATGGCACAGCGCCACTCTTGCTGAGCGTGGCGTATAATCGGAAGACGGCCTATATTCCTATTGGTGTGAGGCTGCGCCCAGAGCAGTGGGACAAATCAAGGAAGAAGGTCATAAACCATCCGCGCGCAACGACCATTAATGGGTTTGCCCTAACGATGCTTGGCCGTGCCGAGGATGCCGTGATGGAGCTTAACCGACGTGGAGGTGTGCGTGGCTGGGATGTGGCCCAAGTGCGTGACGGCATAACCAATATCCTCTTCCCTGAGGATGTGGACGACAGTGTGCTCGGTGTGATGACTAAGTACATGGACACGAAGGAGAAGCCTAGCACCCGCGAGAAGTTCAACCAGGCAATAATGCACATCGAGAGGTGGATGGGCAGCAGCGCCAAGAGGTTGGAGTTCCAGGACATCACTCCTGGTTGGCTCCAGGATTTCGACCGCTACATGTCGCAGGCTGGGTTGAGTGTTAACTCAAGGTCTATCCACATGCGCAGCATTCGGACTGTGTTCAACTACGCTATTGACAATGGGATAACTGATGCCAAGTATCCATTCAAGCAGTTCAAGATAAAGTCGCAGTCGACACAGCCGATGGCGCTGACGCTGGAGCAGTTGAAGAAGCTGTGGAATTATGATCCTGGGGCGAAGTATCCTGGTCAACGCTACTGGTTGGACGTATGGAAGCTGATGTTCTGCCTTATTGGAATCAACATGGCCGACCTGTGGCGCATTGAGAAGATTGAGAACGGAAGGGTAAACTATGTGCGCCAGAAGACCGGCCGTCAGTATTCAATAGAGGTTGAACCCGAAGCGTTGGCGCTCATCAAAGAGCACAAGGGACGCAAGACTCTAGTGAACGTGAGCAGCCATAGTGTGTCAGTCAATCGTGCCACAGTGGCCATCAACAAGAGACTCAAAGAGGTTGCAGACAAGATTGGGCTGCCACCAATCACGGCGTACACGGCCCGCTACACATGGGCTACGCTGGCACAGAGCATAGATATCCCTATCGAGGTCATCAGCCAGGCTCTGGGCCACAGCTATGGCTTGGCAGTGACCCAGGGTTATATCATGCCCGATAGGCGCAAAGTGGATGAGGCAAACAGGAAAATACTTGACTTGCTTAAATAATTGTTACTACGCGCGCGCGACCCCAAGTTGGTCATATAAGCTCAGCAGATAAATATAAGTCTCACTCCAGAGAAAAATGGGTGGGGCTTTATTTTTTTAATTATAATTTATATTATATATAATATTTATTATACACATGCGCGCACGCACGTTGCCAACACTGCGTTAGCCTTTTTTCTTTTTATTTATTTTTCTTTTTTTATAAAGGGGTATAAGGGGGAAAACTTTTTTTCTTTTTTTTCTTTTTCTTTTTTGTGGCGATTTTTGTACATTTAGGTATTTTAACTCAAAAAAGTGTCCTATTTTACCGATTTTAAAATATATTAGCATCAAATCGTAAGTTATTGTAGGCAATAACCCCATTAATGTATACAATAACCCCATTAATGTATACAATAATCGTAATAATTAAACTGAAAACTTGTTAAGGAACTCAAAACAGATAGAGAAACGGGCCGTCACGGATGGTTTCTCTGAACAACTATTACTATTGTGAAAATGCTTGAAAAGAAATTGCAGAAAATAAGAGATGCTTTATTGTTCGGCCGCCAACGCTGCCAGTCGGTCCTCTATTGTTATGTTGGCCGAGGCGTTGACGTCGGCAGATACTGCTTTGAGTTTAGGGAGGACGAACTCATACATTCGAAGCATGACATTCATGCGCTGCGAAGCATCGAGCTCGGCAAGGTCCTGTTCAAAAAGTCCTGAGCTGTGGTACTCGCTGATTATGCCGGCGAGATCCTCTTTTGTTATCTTGTCCATGATGTATCGTGTGTTAAAACATAAAAATGTATCACAAAAGTAGCAGGTTATTTTTGCCCTAGAATTTTATTTTTTAACAAAGAAGCGAAAAATTATGTTTGGACTAGGATCATTAATTGGAGGCGCGCTTAAGATAGGCGGCTCGATATTTGGAGGAATCAAGGCGAGCCAGGCCATGAAGCAGGTGCGCAAGAACCTGGAGCAGCAGCAGCGCGAGAACCAGGACTGGTATGACCGAAGATATAACGAGGACGCTACACAACGTGCCGACGCTCAGCGAATGATTGCCCTGACAAACGAGGCGATCAAGCAGAGGAACAAGGCAGCTGCCGGCACCCAAGCTGTTATGGGCGGCACCGAGGAGAGTGTTGCAGCTACCAAGGCTGCCAATGCCAATGCGCTTGCCGACACTGCATCGCAGATCGCTGTGGCTGGTGCCAACCGTAAGGACCAGATTGAGAATCAGTATATGAACCGAAAGGACACTATCAACAAGCAGCTCAATGACATGCAGACGCAGAAGGCGAACAACATCATCAGTGCCGTTAATGGTGTGAGCAGTGCTGCCAGCGATATTGCTGCCAACAGTGGGCTCGATGACATACAACTCTGGAAAAGAAAATAAGGTTAATTATGGCAACAAACGACAAGAATAAGAAACCCCTTGTGACGCTTGATGCTGCCAACCCTGTGCCATCGTATCAGGACTATGCAGCGCCATCGAGCCAGGTGGGTGCAGGATGGGCAGGCAACGAGTCGGTGCAGACGCTAGACAATAATACTCCATCGTTTACCTACGAACAAGTGCAGCAGATGCAGAATTATCCTGGGCACCTGAGCGAAGCAAACAAGGTCGAGGCCAAACCAAGCGAGGCACCCAAGGCTACCGAGGTGTGGGAGAACACGCCCGAGGCAATCAGCTATGACAAGATGTTTGAGGAGTTCAAGCGTCTGCACCCCACCGAGACCGATGAGGAGAAGCGTGAGCGCCTGAAAAGGCAGCGCAGGAACCATCTCTTTGCCGCCATCGGTGATGGCATAAGCGCGCTGAGCAACCTTTACTTTACCACCAAGGGCAGTCCCAGTGCAGACCAGAGTAAGAGCATGAGCAAGGCGCTCCGTGACCGTTATGACAAGGAAGACAACGAGCGCAAGGCTGACGAGAAGTCGAACCTTACCACCCTGCTGAGCATCATGAACCAGAAGCGCCTGGCCCATGCCTCATGGCTCAACAAGAAGAACCAGGAAGAACTGGTTGAGTTGAGGCGCAAGGCTTATGAGGCAGGCAACCAAGCAGCGCTGAAGAGAGTAGAAGAGTTAATGCGCCACAACACAGCCCTTGAGCAGATTGAGCGAGAAAACAAAGAGGCTGACCAACAGCGCAAAGACAAAGAGGCAGCTCAGAAGCAGAAAGAAAGCGAGGAGCGTATAGCAGACAAGAAGAAACGCACTCAAATTTATGGCAGTGGTGTGGCAAGTCAAACTGCTAGCCGCAGTGCTGCTAATGCTGAAAGGCAGCGCCATAATCGCCAGACTGAAGCTCAAGGATGGGCTCGAGTTAATAAGAGTGGTGGCCGAGGTGGTGGCGCTCCTCACTATAACACATCAGAGTCGGTGGTGTGGTATGATGATCAAGGACAAAAACACACAAGAACAGTTAAGAGCAATACCTCTACAGGCAAACAAGCGCAAGCGAAACCAAAGAAACTCCGTAAGAATAACATGGGATTGTAATGGAAGACAACAAGAATAAAACCAAGGTAGACCTGATGTATGATGACCTCTTCGAGCAAGGTTATCTCGAGAAAGACAGGGACACATTCAACAAATTCTTCTATGCTCCTGGTGAGCAAGGGTACAAGAACCGCAAGGCACTCTATGATGACCTGCATGAACAGGGCTATTTGGAGTCGCCCACATATGAGGACTTCGCCAAGGGCATCGGTCTGCATGCCGTGGATGGAGCTCAACAGCCATCGTCGACCAACACCAACGCTGCCGCGAGTGGCGTGGTGGGTGGTGTGTCGGGAGGTTTGACTCCTGGCAGCTATGCCCAGGCATATGCCCAAGGCACCCAGGGCAACGGCCGTCCCGACATGGTGGAAAGCCTGAACAAATACTATGAGGGGATGCAGGCGAAGAACACCCCACAGGCTCCGGCAAACACCAAGCAGCACGAGGCACCGGCACCATCGACGAGTGTTGGGTCATCGTCTACTTTTGGTGGTGGAGAATCTGACGGCAATGGGGCAAGTGCTAGTTACAAGGTGGTGACAGATGTTGACGGTAGCAACTACAGGGTTTATGACAATGGCATGCCTCAAGATCTCTATCAGGACGAGAAGGGCAATATTGTCAATCCTGGAATGAGTGAGGAAGAACTGCGTGAGGTGTATGGATACAAGCCCAAGTATGACAGTGGTTTCTATCTTTACAAGGCCCCATCATATACAACAGGAGGAGTGGCATATCGCACCCCCCTTGACAGCCATATCCAAAAAGCCAAGGACCTTGGAATGAAGCACGCTGACCATAGCAACATGTCTAAGGACGAGCTGTTGGCAGAGCGCGCAAGAATTCTATTGGCATATGGCAATGGTGTTACAGAGACTCCAGAGAGCCTGCAGGACGCTATTGACTTGAATGACATCGAGTATGAGTTGACGGCAAAGGATCTTCACTACAAAAACGCCAAAGAAATGGGTGCTAACCGTGGTGAGGCTCAATATAAGTTGCTTGCACCCGAGATGAACCAAGAATACCTGAAGTTCTATGAGGACCAGGGTTCTGGCGCTACCAACATGGGAAACAACCCTTTATACACATTTGGTTGGGAGAGGCTGAACGAGATGATCCAGAGTGACAAGGAGCGCAGTGGTGCCACCAAATCGGTCGAGGCATACGTCAGCGAGTTGCTCAAGGACAAGGACCTTGAAGACAGGTTCTATGCCTACTGCCTGAATAAAGCCAGGATAAGCAAGCAAGACTTCAGAAAGATTATTGACGAGTCGCTTGAAGACTTCAAGAACGCACTGTCGAATGGTGAGAACCCATGGGAGTATGTGCCCGATGAAAAGGACGTGATGGCTGAACTTGCAGACGTTGAGCTCGACAGGATAGATGTTGAAAACGACAAGGGTTATGACGCTGCCGAAAAGAGATATCAAGAGTGGCGCTCAAAACAAGGTTATATTGATCCTCGAAATGCAGACCCAAGAGACTTATATGGCGCCCAGACGGGAGACTTTGAGTTAAAATATTATGATACCGCCAAGCATTTAAGCGCACAGACACGCGAGTTGGTTCAAGAGGCCATGAAGGGTGGTGATTTTTTGACTGCTTCAGTTAGAGGCCTATACAATAACATTTTCAAGAAAAGTACATGGGATTTCGGTTTAGGAGATCTTCAAGATGCAGATGCTATCAAGATCACTCTAGATAAATTCCTTCACACCAAAAACCCAAAAATTTCTCCAGGAGAGCAGGCTTTGCTTGACTCAATGGCAGCGAAAGCAGTATTCTCTTCATTCTTTGAAAAGTATTTGACCACTGGTTATAAAGCAGGATCGACCACAGCAGAAGCCATTCCTTTTATTTTGGAAATGATGACTGGTGTTGGCGAGGGCGCAAACATTGCTGCAAAGGCGGCAACAAAATGGGCGGCTCGTCAACTAGAAAAATATGGGCTCAAGTTCCTTGAACGTATCGGGATGAAGGGGCTTATGGATAAGGCACTCAAGGCTCTTGCAAAACGTGGCGGCAGAACTCTAGAGAAATTAACCTCATCAAGAGTAGGACAAGGCACAAAACAACTTATCGAGAAGGTTGCATCCACTAAGCCTGGGCAATTGGCTAAAGGGTTAGTAAAAGGTACTGTTAAACTAGGAGAAGGAGCCGTGAAGGCAGGTGTTGGTGGCGTTGGATATGCAGTCACTACAGGCGCATTGAAGACAACCAAAGGTGCCATAGAACGTTCTACTGATACAATTGACGTTGGGCAGAACAAGGAGACGGGAAGGTTTGAGATTACTGGCATTAAAAAGGTTGGTGAGGATGGCGCAACTGCTTGGTTGAAATCTCTTGGAGAACAGGCCGGGCAGTATGGCTCGGAGATGTATGGCCCTTACCTTGAGGGATTGACAGGTGGATTAAAGGCCTGGGGCAAGGAGTTGGGCATTAAAGCGGCCGACAAGATGGGCATAGGGAATCTTATGCGAGAGATTGGCGCTGGCATCAACGAGAGTGACATGATAAAGATTATAAACGACTTCAAGAAGATGGGCCACTATGACGGCACCTTTAACGAGTACCTTGAGGAAGTTGCCAACAATATCTATAATGCTGCATTCATTGGAGACATGAATTGGGGCACTGGCGAGAACGGTGTGTTCAATAAAGAAGACAATATTGATACCTATTTGTCATGCCTGTACATGAGCGGTTTGTTTGGCATTCCTGTTGCTGTCAGTTACCGCCCACCTAAATACCGTGCTAAGCAGGATGTGAAGCGCTATGGTGACATGGCGAAGCGCATCTTTGGCGGCCATGGCAATGACTGGAGTACTATAGCGAACCTCATCCAGGACAACAGCGAGGAGGCCCGCAAGCAGCTCGTTGTCGACCTGATGCAAAGCGGCAAGTATAGCAAGCGCGAGAAGCAGATCGCGCTGCAGTATGCCGGTGCTGTTTACAAGTCGATGGGCATGGACCTAGGCGAGAGTAAGCAGAAGCGCAGCGCTGGGGACCAGGAGGCGAGTGATGCCTATGGCCGTGGCTACAACATGGCGAACTTAGAGAACATCAGCGAGACCAGTGGTGTGTACAACCAACTGCGCACGCAGATGGAGCAGGAGTATGGCACCGAGTTGATGGAGCGCATGGACAATGAGCCTGGCCTGGTGTATGGTTGGGTTCGTGCCGGTGCCGTGAGTGAGGAAGACGCGCAGAAGGTGCTCAACTACCTCAATGCTAAGATGGCATATGACGGAGCCATGGACCGACTCAACGACGATGACGCTGCCGCCAAGGCTGCTGCCGAGGCCCATGTGGATGACACCATACACACCGAGGAGAACGGCGGTGACGGCCAGATACACCCTGTGGCGCTGAAGGGCCGTGATGGTGACTTCTTTGTAGTGAGCGGCAATGTGGTTACGGGCAATGATGGCAATGTTGATGTGGAAGCCAGCGACAACGACATCGTGGTTGTGGACAGCGACGGCAACCGCATTATGACCAACGCCAAGAACGTTTCCCAGGTGGGCGAGGCCATTGACCCGGAGGCTGCCAAGGCTGATGCTGTGGCGAAGATTGACGGCGCAACTCAAGAGGTTGTCAATGGAGAGGAAAGAGGTGAGAGTGAAGAGGAAAGTGTGGAGAGCCCAGAGGCGGCTGAAGATACTGACCTTGAGGATGAGCCCCAGGTTGAGTCGACTACTCCTGAAGCAACCACTACCGGCTCCGATGCCGCCCAAGCGCCATTGGCTGTAGAGGAGTACAACCAGGACGACCTTGTGACCGTTGAGGTTGACGGCCAACAGGTGACTGGTATTATAACCAACGGACTTGACAACGATGGTAATGTTACCATATACTTCGACGAGCCAATCAACGGCAGGCAGAACTGGCAGATGACCCCTGAGCAGTTGAATAAGGTGGCAGTGAGCTACACCTCGAGGGATGGCGTGAAGATTGACAGGAGTGTGGGAGAGACACCTCAACCACAACAGCAGCAAACTCCTGGCGCTCCAGTGCAAGAGCAGGCACCTGTTAGTGGAGAGAGCGAAGAACCCCTTCAGCAACCTGCTGCTAATGGAGAACTAGATGTGCAGACAGGAGAAACACCACAAACCCCTAACGCTCCTGTTGCCGAAGCTCCACAGCAGGCACCGGCACAGCCATCGTTGCCGATTGGCGAGGACGGCAATGCCGACTTCAGCAACGCTAGCGTACAAGATGCTCATGACTACATATATAATGATCCTGAGCTTGACGAGGACGAGGCCAACCAAGCAGTGACCAACAAGCTCAAGGGCGCACAGAATAGACTTGACCAGGCGCAGGTCGTGCTTGACAAAGTGCAAGCGATCCCTGCCCCAAGCATGGAAGACTACGGCGAGGACACGGCTGGCTACAAGCGTGCGAAGAGAGAGCGCAACGAGGCCATAGCACAAGCGCAGGCTGCAGTTGATGCCGCCCGGCGTGATGTTGATCTGTGGAATGGTGTGCAGGCCCAACACATGATGTCGAGAGCTGCCGCCAATGCAGCTGCTAATAGGGAAGAGAACCCTGCTGCTCCTAGTGCTCCTGCTCCTGCTTCAGGTGAGAACGAGAACAATGCTCCACAGCCATCGTCGACAGAACAGCCCAATGAGGGCAATGGCCCAGTGGCTTCGACAACTCCATCCTCAAGTGAAGAAGAAAGAGGTGAGAGTGAAGAGGCTCCTGCTACCGAGCAGCCCACCACCACTGCTGATGAGCGCATAGAGAACGCAAGGATTGCACGACTGATACAGCGCGCCGAGCAGCTTGCAGCAACATGTGGCATCCCAGTGAGGATATGCAAGAGCGAGGACGAGATCCCCGCACGCTACAAGAAAGCCTTCGAGACAGCCAAGGGCGAAGGCAAGAAGAAAAGTTTCGTGAATGGCTTCTTCTACAACAAGAAGACCGCCAACGGCGAGCTCAACGAGATAGTGCTGTATATTCCCGACATTGCCGCCAACGGTGGCATGTGGCGCCTGGAGCGCACCTTCCTGCATGAGGCTGTGGCCCATGGTGGACTGCGTGCGTTGTTCGAGAACGCTCAGGACGGCATCCAGACATTCAACGACCTGTGCGACAAGGTGTGGAACGAGGTTATGCCAAGTGGAGAAAAGCGAGACAAGCGCGACTATGTGTTGCAGAACAAGTATGGCGCTGAAAGATATGAGGAGATAAAGAAGCAGTACAGGAAAGAAGGCAAGAGCCTTGATGACCTGATGACCGACGCGCTGAAGCGTGAGGCTGCCGACGAGTACATGGCCCACCTAGCCGAGGAAGGGACCGACAAGACCCTGCTCGAGAAGGTTGTCCAGGCAGTGCGTGACGCTTTGCGCAAGATCAAGCTAATCGACAAGAAATTCAATGACATGGACATCGTTGACCTTCTTGCCGCCAGCCGTCGCAACCTCACTGAGATGGACCGTCAGATACTCAACCAGGATGTAGCCGACGAACTTGACCGACTGGCTCTTGCCGGAGAGGACAACGGCGGCAGCACCCTGATGTCGACAACATCCATCATGGAAGGTGGCGGCCTTGAGGTGAGCCGAGAAGTCGTTGACAAGGACGGCAAGGTGACCAAGGAGCCACTAGTGGACGAAGAGGGCAACCTCGTTGCCAGGTACAACGGCAAGGAGTACAGCGCCAAGAACCCCATCACTGCCGACGACCTGAGAGAAGGCGACGTGGAAGGCAACGAGGCCACCGTGCTGCAGATGCTCATCAACGACGCCAGAGACGCCAAGAACATCAGTGACGAGCAGGCTGCCAAGATTTACCAGAACTATGCCGACATGATAAATCTGTTCCTGAAGTGCGGAAGTGCAGAGAATGGTGGTGCCGACACTGTGATGGAGAATTGGGAGTGGCTAGGCGACACAGTGTTCAGGGCAGTGGCTGCCAACGGCGATGCTCAGTACTCTTACTCGATGGACATTACCAAGGTGTGCAAGAAGAACGAGGCCGTAATCAAGAGCATCAGCGCCCTGCAGCTGCGTGAGGGCCGTGGAGCTACACCGAGCGAGATTGTGGAGATTTACCGCGATACCCATATAGAAGGCTACCAGGTGCCATGCCCAGTGTGCTATGTGTTCACTCGCTACATCCGTAACGGCAAGTATGCAAGTGCCGCCATCACCGGCATGGAAGAGTATGGTGAGCACCTGCCTGGCGGCAAGAAGCCATGGACGCTGAAGCAGTGGCGCGACGAGTTGAACCGACTCGACCGCACCATGAATCCCGACAGCAAGCAGAAACGCACCGATGCCGAGAAGGAGCAGGCCAAGCGCTTCAAGAAGCAGCTTGACGAGGCTAACGACATCACCGTATACTATGAGGATCGCGTGAACGCGTTGAGCTTCCTGCTCACCAGCAAGTTCACCAGCGAGGCCCGCAAGAAAGAGATCCTCGAGGAGTTGAGGATTATCGACGCCCAATATAAGGCAGCCGTCAACATCATTGCCCGTCAGTCGCTGACCAACTGGATCAAGACATTCGCCATCCAAGAGAAGGACGGCAAGTGGTCGATGCGTGAGGATGCTAAGAAGCCCGAGGATATGGACGACTTCAGAATCAACGCCCTTGACCTGCGCCTGACCTCTAACACCATATTGAACTACCCAGCCATTCAGCGCCTGCGCAAGAGTGGCGGCAGTGCTGCAGGTAAGGAGATAAGCTTCGAGAGCGACAATCGCCTGGGTGAGGTGGTGAGTGGCCTTGGCATCAACAAGAGCAACCTGAACACCTACAGTAACGTGTATGAGGAAGTGCTCAAGGCACCTAACGAGAAAGAGAGGAAGAAACTCAGGAAGAAAGCGACCGAGCGTTTCCAGGCTGCCTCGGAGTATGCCCAGCAGCAGACCCTGCGAGGTGGTCAGCGCATGTGGTCATGGAGCGACAACATCGAGCGCCTGAGCCCCGATATCGCCATCAACATCATGCAGCTGCAGTTGCTCGGTGGCGCCATGCAGACCTACTCAAAGCAGCTTGAAGGCATCAAGCTCGCCGCCCAGATGGGAGCCTACGTCAACGGAAGCCTCATGGCGAAGGACAACGGATGGGAAGAAGTGAAGGACAGCGAGTGCTATGAGCGTGATGGAGAGCTGTGGCTCAAGAAAGACAAATATGATGTAGTCAACGAGCCCAGAGTGGGCAAGAGGCCAAGGAAGCGCAAGCGCATCATTGCCGCCAAGGACGCCCATGTATACCAAGCCGAGGACGGCAAGAAGTATGTGTTGGTGTATGACGACATCGTGGGTGTAGATCCCTTCGGCAACGAGCACGACGGCAAGAGGAAGAAAGGCCTGTTCCAACTCAACAAGGAGCTTGACCGTGCCGGCAATATCCTGGTGGGTATGAACGACCTGCATGTGCGTGCCGCCATGGCCGACCCTGCCGTGTACTTCATCATCCCATGGCATGCCAGTGGTGCGAACAACCATATCCTTAACGAGATGCTCGAGGTGCTAGGCCAGCGCATGACCGAGCGCCTGGACTACACGGTGATGCAGGAAGAGAAGAACATGCTCGACCGCAACAAGGACACCAAGAAGCTGCCCGAGGTTACACAGCGCCTGCGTGACCTGTGGGAAGAGGGACGCCAATGGGCCAAGCAGTACAAGTGGAAGAGCGGCATGGAGGTGGACAGCAACGGTGATTTGATTACCGAGAGCCAATACATGTACCGCGCTTTGCGTGGGTTGATATTTGACGGAAGCATCTTTGAGGCGATGCCTACTGAGGAGCAGTACCAGGAAGCCGTTGAGATCGTCACCAATATGCAGGCCACAGTAGACGAGCTCAATGCCCGCAACGAGGTGTGGAAGGCCAAGAGTCCCGAGTACAAGAAGAGTCCCGAGGGCAAGGCCGAGAAGAAGGAGATTGATGACGCACGCACCAAGGCCAACAAGAACTACAATCCAGCCGTCCACACCATAGAGCTGCACGACGGCCTGATAGACTGGCGCGACAGCAATGTCAATGCCGAGGATGCCGAGTGGCAGGCCCAACATCCCAAGCGCATCAATGTGGAAGAGGCGCGTAGGATCATCGAGGCCGACGAGTTCCTGAAGCAGGTGTATGACCGAGTGAGCAAGACCCCTGGTCAGAAGATGACCAGTGGCGATAACACATATATCTACCCATATGAATATTGGAAGGAGACCGACGCGAAGGGCAAGCCTGCCGACATAAAGGATGCCGACATCAACGGCAAGCGTTATGTCGAGTACTGCCGTCGCATGGGTTACAAGCCCAAGTTCTCAGGCAACTGGAAGACAGGGGATGTGGAGAAGCAGAACCAGGGCGACTTTGTTCATGACCCAGGTTATTGGAAGCTGCTCATCGACCGCCGCATGTATGACCGCAACGGCAAGTACCAGTGGCTCGACCCAGTGGACAGTGACAACTTTGAGACTTCCCTCGTTGACCCACGCGAGACCCACAAGGAGTTCCATGTGACCAAGGTTGCCGACGACAAGGCTGCCGACGAGATCGCGCAGAAGGTGTTTGAAAGGCTGTCGACAAGAACCGAGAGTGGTTTTGCCGCTGCCGACTACAACAAGCCCCTGGGGAAGATTATGGACGAGTATGATGCCGCCCTTGCTGCCGGTGTGCAGAACGGCAAGATAAAGCTTACTGCTGCCGAGGAGTCGATGGTGGAGCGCATGAAGGCTGCCACCGTCGAAGAGGCCGAGGAAGCCGACGACAGCGGGGTGATGTTCTCGACAACTGCCATGGACCGTGAATACATGGCTGCTGTTGAGGCTGGTGACATGGCGAAGGCCGAGCAGATGGTGAAGGAAGCCGCCAAGGCTGCGATGCCTAACACCAAGGTGGTGGATGCTGATGGCGAACCGCTGGTAGTGTATCATGGGACAAACGCTGACTTCACAGTGTTCAGAAGAGGCCTAATTGGCACAAATACTGGTCAACAAGGTTTCTATGGAAGAGGTTTCTATTTCACTGACAAAACAGCAAGTGCTAATTTTTATGGTGGGAAAATAATGGCCGTTTATCTTGATATCAAAAATCCGTTCTATGCAGATAAGTGGCAAGAATTGTATGCTGATATTATTCCATTAGATGTCTTTGGGTACCCAGAAGGTTATATGCTTTCAGATTACCAAAAAGAAGTTGCCGAGATTGCCAAGAGTCAAGTTAAGCAATGGGTGTCTGAAGATAGAATGAGTGGGGGACCAATATACCATGTGTATGTCACAGGAGAAGACGGGGATTGGTTACGATTCGGAGCCCCAATACAAAGGAAGATCGATGCATCAGAAGTTGAGGATTATCTTTCAGGAAAGAAAGAGGCATACGACCTGAAGGAACAGGCAGCGCGAGGCATCTTGAGAGAGAAATATCCTGATAGTACAACCAATGGAGCACCATTATTGAGAGACTTTGACAAAGATACGCTTGAAAAAGTGTTAAGAGAAAATGGATTTGACGGTGTGATTGGTAGTGGGACCAACTTCTGGGATACAGGTTACGAATTTGTTGTATTTGATTCCAACCAGATCAAGAGTGCCGAGCCTGTGACCCGTGACGAGAACGGCGACGTGATTCCACTGAGTGAGCGTTTCGACTTCGGCAATGAGGATATCAGGTGGTCGACAAGCAACTACAGCCTGGGTGTACCTTACCAGGGCACTAAGGGCAGGATTGCGCGTAGCCTGATGGAGAAGCTGCCAAGTGGCAGAAGGTTCGTTGACCTGTTTGCCGGTGGTGGTGCGATGACCCATGCAGCCATGCTGAGCGGGAAGTATGACGAGTACCACATGAATGATGTGAACCCTATAGGAGTGGAGCTGTTCATGCAGGGCGTGCGTGGCGAGTGGGACGACTACAACCGCACTTCGATGACTCCCGAGGAGTTCAAGCAGATTAAGGGCACTCCTGAGGCTATTCCATGGTCGGTTCTCGGCCTTGGCCGTAACCTCGTCAAGGGTGGCAAACCCGACTATATCAATCGAGTTAAGCGCCTGGGTCAGTTGAAGGATCAAGCCGACAAGGTTAGCAACAGCTTTGAGGACTACCGTAATGTGGAGATTCGCCCAGGTGATGTGGTTTATGCCGACATCCCATATGAGAACACCGACACATATAACTACGGCAAGGGCAGGAAGTTTGACAAGAAGGCGTTCTGCGATTGGGCACAGGCCCAGGACTTCCCAATCTTTGTGAGCGAGAGTGTGATGCCTGAGGGTTGGGTGGAGATCGCCAGCGAGTCGATGAATACCATTAACCCCAAGAAGAAGCGCACCGAGAAACTCTGGGTGCAGGAGAAGTTTGCGGGTGATTACAAGAACAACACAGGACAACAGCCTGAGGCGGATGGTGGCTTGAGGTTTTCGGTTCGTGAGAAACCAGAACCTAAAAAGACCATACCAGTATACAAGCTGATGCGCCTGGGTGATGATGGGAAGTTGTATCCCTTGTTCATCGACGGCACGGAGCCTATAGAACTTGGTGTGTGGTATGATGCCGACAGCCCTAACATGGACATGCTCGTTGATCTGCCGACAGGTGTGCACTTGATTGACACCGACAACGGCACCAGCATGACCATGGAGGAGTATGTAAAGCAAAACAACATCAAGCTGAAGAAGGGTCAGAAGTACCCTCCAAAGGAGGTTATAGAATCCACTCCCAACGGTCAAAGATGGGTTTATATTGAGCCTACAGAGAGAGGCCAGCGTCGCTTCGGTGGTGAGAGCCGTAGATACTGGAACCTGGGAATCAACGGCAGTGGCAGCGTGAGCACATTCTCGATGCGTCCAGGTTGGCATGCTGGCAGTCTGCCCACCATGCGACAGATAGGCAAGAGCCGAGTTAAGGGTGGTCCCAAGACATTCCGTGATGATCGCTTCGTGTGGGTGGAAGGATTAATAAGTGCTGATATCGACTACAACGAGGAGGCACAGCGCAACCCCGACAACGACATCCCAACACATATCCCTACTGATGGTTTCTACATGAAGGCCACCAACGCCAATGCGAAGGCCTCACAGGCTGACCGCGTGGGTTGGTACATTAGTGGTGCTTTTATGCCAGTGAAGATTATGAGCGACAGCGAGGCTCGCCAGGTTATCGACGATTGGAACCAGGATCACCCCGACTTGCAAGTGGAGTATGACTTCCCAAGAGAAAGCGGCAAAGTGTTCAATGCAGAGACCATGCAGCTCGAGGATGAGGCAAATGTTCGTTTCTCGACAGGTTGGCATGGTAGTGGTTCTGAGTTTGACCGATTTGACCACAGCCACATGGGCGAGGGAGAGGGTGCCCAAGCCTATGGATGGGGCACCTATATTACCAGTGTGGAGGGTATTGGCAGGAGTTATGCAACAGAATCGGCAAAAAAGAACCCGACCTATTATTGGAAGGGTCAGCAGATTGACAGGGCAAGTATAAATCCTCTGAGCATGGCTTATGATGTGGTAGAACGTGAAGGAACCATCAAGAAAGCGATTTCCCTTGTAGATCGTTTCCTTGACAATCCAGACGCACATGAGAATTGGGCAGAAGTAAAGGAGATACTAAAGCAATCAAAGAAAAGCGATTTTACTATAAAGCCGGCACGATATCTTTACGAAGTAGAGAT
>Ga0310697_10003673_pt1 | contig 15424 bp, 13 predicted proteins | sample 172DNAGHGlowgp2_FD_203883 | JGI IMG/M metagenome (GOLD analysis project Ga0310697, IMG submission 203883) | Sheep rumen microbial communities from Palmerston North, Manawatu-Wanganui, New Zealand - 1728 DNA GHGlow gp2 (v2) (version 2) | ecosystem: Host-associated > Mammals > Digestive system >... | reverse complement strand
CTCCACCGCGACCGCCATGCCCATCAGCTCGCCGCGCGCGACGGGCTCCGCCGTGCGCGCTGGCTCGGCCATCTCGCGCATCCGCGCCGCGTCCGCGCCCGCCGCGTACGTCTGCCGGAGGATCTGTGCAGCGTCAAACGCCATAGGCCCTCCCGAAACGCTTGGCGACTGGCACCTGTTGCCTGGAGCCTTCGATCCACACGAGGCACGGCCCGTAGAACGTGAGCAGCAGGTCGCGCGGGCCGCGCGGAAGGACGACGTCCCAGATCGACAGCCTGGGACAGAACCCCGTCGGGCGCTTCCCCGTCCACGCGACGGCCGCCTCCGGCCGCACCGACAGCGTCTCGCCCTCCGCGACCTGCATCCGCGCCGTCCGCCCTGCCGTCGCCATCACGACCCAGCACCCTTCCTGTTCCCCGTTCCCCGTTCCCCGTTCTCCGAACTCCGTCACGCACAGCGCGCCGCGCGCGCTCATCGGGACGACCTTCACCATCTGCGCGTCCTTGCGCGCGAACGCCGGCGCCACAAGCACCTTGCCGGACACCGCGAAGATCGGCTCCGCGCACGGGATGTGCGTGAGGAACGGACGCGACGAGTCGGCGCACCTCGCGGCGCCGGACGTCTCGACAAGGTCGAGGCTGCCGCGGTCGCGCACGAGCCAGCCCTTCCTGCGGCGGCGCACGGCCGTGCCGCGGAAAGCCGCCGGCTGGCCGCGGCCCATCAGCCACGAGCCGCCGCCGACCTCGGCAAAGCCGTTCTCTATTGTCACCACCACAGCCATCCCGACGACTTCTCCTCCGATTCCTTCTTCTTGGCCTCCTCGGCCTTGCGGCGGGCGCGGATCGCCTCCGCCTTCTCCGCCTCCAGGCGCTCCATCGCGTCGCCCTCGGCGCGCTTCCACTCGCGCTTGTCCTCGTCCAGGCGGTACTTCCCGCGCTTGCGCTCGAACTGGCGCATCTCGCGGCTGTGGTCAAGCTCCGCCGCGCGGCGCTTGTACCTGTCGTCCGCCTGCTCGTGGCGGCGCTCGCGCGTGTGCTTGCGCTCGAGGTCGCGCTGGCGGCGCTCGAGGTCGCTTTCGTCCGCGGCGTCCTCCAGCTTCTCCTCCTCCGAGACGTCGCGCAGCCGCGTGGACTGCAGGCGGGCGAGCATCTCGGTGTCAAGGTCCACGATGTGCGGCGTGAATATGAACATGCGCTGCACGGTCTCCTTCTTCGTGGACGCGCCGCCGAACAGCCAGCCGATCCACGGGATGTCGCGCAGGTACGGGATGCCCCATCCGGCGGACTCCTCGATGTCGCGCAGGTATCCCGCGAGCATCACCGACTCGTTCTCGAACACGGCCGTCTGCGTCTGCAGCGTGGAGGAGCGCGTCATCGGCATCGAGTCCACGGTGATCGACTCGAACCCGCCGTCGTCCAGCTGGAGCGTGAGCCACACCTGGCTGGGAACGTCGTTGCTCGGCGACGGGATGATGCGCGGCTTGATGCGAAGCTGCGTGCCGGCCGAGACCTCCTCCAGGATGGCGACCTCCGTGCCCACCACGCGCGCATGGTAGCTCTGCTTGTCCGTCAGCTGCGCGGCGAGGTTGTTCACCGTGAGGAGCGCGGTGCGCGAGATGTTGCGCGCCTTGCCCTTCTCGCGCAAGGCCGAAAGGGACGTGGCGAGGCTGTACGCGCTGTGGATGTGCGTGAGCGCACCAGCGAGCCCCTTGCCGGCGACGGCGTCGGGCGCGAACAGGTTCTGCGCGTTCTGCCCCACCGCAGTGTCCGAATGGCCCCACTTCGTGCCGTAAGCCAGCGACAGCTGCCAGTCCAGCGCGTCCTTCCTCGAGAGCTCCACCACCGTCACCGCGATCTCCACGAGCTTCTGCGGCACGTCGAGCTTGCGGATCAGGTCCTCGTACATCGGCAGGCGCGACTTCACGTCGCGCACGACCACCGCGTTCATGCGGTTGTCCGCGCGGATGACCGGACGGAACGCCGAGGTCAGCGTGGCGTCAAGCTGGTCGCGCGCCGCAGCGGTGCCGTTCGTGGACGAGCCGGACACGGCGGCGTCTATGGCCCTCTGCCCGCCGTTGCCGTTCATCATCTCCTCGAGGAGGCGCGCCACGCCCTTGATCGTGACCGACGACTCCGGCGAGGCGACGTTGAAGTTCACGTCGTCCGCCCACGTGTGGAGGAGCGGGAATATACGCACCTCCACCTCGTTGAAAGTGCGCAGCTCGCGCAGCTTGTCGGCCTTCGCCACCGTCTCCGACACGATCGCCACGTAGCGCGGCGGGCCGCTCACCATGATCAGCTCGTCGTTGGACGCGGTGCGCAGCGGGAAGCGCGCGTCCTCCACGCCGAGGTCAGCCAGCAGCTTGCGCAGCTCGCCCGCCTTCATGTACTGGAGGTCCAGCAGCAAGGTCTGTATCTCGCCCGCGCCGTAGAGGTAGAGCGCCGCGCCGTCGTAGTACCACGTCAGGTTGTGCACCGTCGCCATCTTCTCGAGAAACTCGTCCGTCGGCACGTCCCTGAAATCGCCGGAGAAGCGGCCCGCCACGGAATCGGACATGACGATCGAAAGCCCCTGCGACACCGCGAACGTGTCGAACGCCGTGCGCAGGTCCATGTCCCGCGCCACCAGCGTGTAGGTGGGCGACCTCCATGCCGGACGGTTCGGCGGCCGGGCCGCCGGGCTGTTGGTCACGCCGGCGGCAGGACTGTCCGGCGGCCTGGCCGCCACGCCAAGCGCCAGTCCCAATGCAGTCATCAGCAGTATGCCCAATCTTTTCATCATATCCCGTCTCCTACGGCCGAATCATCATCTCCGGGAATTCGGCCCGTTCCTCCTCGCGCGTCCCTTCCACGCGAGCGCGCCACCAGTCGCAGGAATCCATGAACGACTCGAACAGCCGCACGAGCGCCTGGTCGCTCGCGCGCGCGGAGGCGTCCTGCCAAAGGAACGCCGCGCCGTCGCCATACGCCAGCACAGCCTCTTCCCTCAGCATGCGTCCGGCCGCATACCCCGCCAGCGCAGGCATCCTGTCGGCCTCGTCGGTAAGCCTCTGCGAAAGTACAATGCGCTCCCCCGCGACTGTCGCCGAGACCTCGGCGCCATCCACGCGTAGCGTAGCCGTCAACGACCCTTCGGGCATCCGATCCGGATATCCGATCGCTTCGGCCATCCTTTCTATCGCTGTTTTGGCCATTCGATGATGTATTATACCAAAACTGGCGGTGTAGGTAAGAGGCTCTTCTACAAAAAAAGAGCATGCCCGCCGATCGGCACGGGCATGCTCAGGCAGTTCAGGGAACTGCTCGGGTCGATTACTTCTTCGCCTTCTTGGCAGGGGCCTTCTTCGCAGGAGCCGCCTTCTTGGCCGGTGCCTTCTTCGCAGGAGCCGCCTTCTTGGCGGGCGCCTTCTTCGCAGGAGCCGCCTTCTTGGCGGGCGCCTTCTTCGCAGGAGCCGCCTTGCAGCATGCCTTCTTCGCGCACGGCTTCTTCGCAGGAGCCGCCTTCTTCGCAGGAGCCGCCTTCTTGGCGGGTGCCTTCTTAGCTGGAGTAGCCATCTTTCTGTACTCTTTTCTTTGTTCGTTGACTCGCGGCGCACCGAACATCGGCACACTAACCGCTCGTCTGCGAAAATGATACAAAAAAATTCGCGCGTTGAAAACGGAAAAAGTGAACATCCGCAAAAAAAATTTCCACCCCGTTTTTTCCGCTCCGTTGAACGGCGCGGAGCGACATGGTATAATCCGCGCCGATGAAGATACTCCAGATACTTCCGGCACTCGGCTCCGGCGGCGTGGAACGCGGCACCGTGGAGATCGCGCGCGCCCTCTCCGCGGCCGGCATCCCCAGCGCCGTGGCCTCGGAGGGCGGCCCGCGCGTCGCCGAGCTAGAAGCGCTCGGCGTGCCGCACTTCACGCTGCCGCTCGCGAGCAAGAACCCGTTCGTCGTCTGGCGCAACGCCGCGCGCCTCGCGGACCTCGTGCGGCGCGATGGCTTCACAATACTCCACGTGCGCTCGCGCGCGCCGGCGTGGAGCGCGCTGTGGGCGTCGCGCCGCACCGGCGCGACGCTGCTCGCCACGTACCACGGCGTACACGGCACCTCCCCGCGCTGGCTCAAGATCCCCTACAACCGCGTGATGACCAGGGGGGCGCGCGTGATAGCCGTGTCTAACTTCGTCAAGCGGCATCTCATGGATGTCTACGGCGTGCCGGAGGAGAAGATCGTCCGCATCTACCGGGGCGCCGACACGCGGACCTTCCGCCCGGACGCCGTCGCGCCGTCCGCAGCGGCGGGCCTGAAGGCCCGGCTCGGCTTCCCGCCGGACATTCCCGTCGTCACGCTGCCAGGCCGCCTCACGCGCCTCAAGGGCCAGGCCGTCCTGCTCGAGGCGCTTCGCATGCTCAAATGCCCTTCGCCCGTCGGGTGCCTCTTCGTCGGCTCCGACCAGGGCCGCGCCGAGTACAGCGCGGAGCTCCGCGCCATCGCCGCAAGCCTGCCGTCCAATCGCCCCGTCGCCTTCCTCGACCACACGGACGACATGCCCGCCGTCTACGCGATGAGCGACATCGTCGTGAGCGCCACCGTCGGCCACCCCGAGGCGTTCGGCCGCACCATCCCCGAGGCCCAGGCGTCGGGAGTCCTCGTGGTCGGCACCGCGCACGGCGGCGCGTGCGAGACCATCGACGACGGCGCCACCGGCTTCCTCGTCCCGCCCGGCGACGCCGCCGCGCTCGCCGCGAGGCTGGACGAGATGCTGTCCCTCCCCCCGGAACGCAAGGACGCGATCCGCGCCGCCGCGCTCGAATCCGTCCGCACCAGGTTCTCAACCGAACGCATGTGCGCCGAGACGATCGCCCTCTACCGTTCGCTCGACGCGCACGTATGATATAATGCCGCCATGCAACCGATCGAATACATCGACCGCGCGACCGGAGAGAAGGTCGCCGAATCCGTGATGGGCGACAAGGCCCTCCGCTTCGCCTACGAGACGCTGCTCGGCCGCACGCTCTGGCCCGTCCTCTTCGGATCAAAGTTCGCCTCGGCTATCATGGGCAGCCGCTACGACTCGCCCCGCTCGCGCAAGGACATCCCCAAGCTCGCCTCGATCCCCGGCTGCAACGCCGAAGAGGCGGAGAAGCCGATCGCGGAATACGATTCGTTCAACGACTTCTTCACGCGCCGCCTGAAGCCCGGCGCTCGCCCGGTCGGCGACGGCGTGGTTAGCCCCGCCGACGGACGCCTCATGCTCTACCTCTCCGCCGACGCCGACCGCCCATTCCCCCTCAAGGGCGCGACGCGCAACCTGCGTTCCGTCTTCGGCGGCGACGCGCCCGCCGGACTCTACGACATCGCCGTCGTCCGCCTCGCGCCAGTCGACTACCACCGCTTCCACTTCCCGTGCGACTGCCGCACGCCCGATCCCGCGCGCGCCGTTCCCGGCAAGTACCATTCCGTCAACCCCATCGCCCTTCTGCGCTACCCCGACGTCTACGCCGACAACGAACGGCAGATCGTCGCGTGCGACGCGGACTTCGGCCGCTTCTGGCTGGTGGACGTGGGCGCGTTCGGAGTGGGCACGATCGTGCAGACCTATTCCGGCGAGACGCACGCGAAGGGCGACGAGAAGGGCTACTTCAAGTTCGGCGGATCGACGGTGATCCTCCTCGCGCGCGCGGGCGCGCTGACATTCGACGAAGACGTCGTCCGCAACTCCGCCGCCGGACTCGAGACGCGCGTGCGCTGCTGCGAGCGCATCGCGGTCGTGAAACGCTGACCTCCACCTGCGGCATATGACTTACATCTCCCTAGACTTCGAGACGACAGGAACAGTGCGCGGCTGGCAAAACGAGCCGTGGCAGCTGGGGCTCGTCGCCGTCACGGACGGACGGCCCGTGCCGGAGTCGCGGTGGGAGACGTTCTTCCGCGTGCCGGCGGACCGGCCCTTCTCGCCGCGCGCGCCCGGCCGCTGGGCGGAGCTCCGCGCAACGCTCGCGGAAGCGCCGTCCTTCGCCGAGGCATGGCCGGACATATCCGACCGCCTCGCGGGACGTCCGCTCGTGGCGCACAACGCCGCCACCGAGCGCACGATACTAGAGAAGCGCGCCCCGCTCACGCCGTTCGGCCCGTGGAACGACACGCTCGCGCTCGTGCGCGCGCGCTGGCCCCGCCTCCCCTCCTACGCGCTGGGCGACCTCATCGCGACGTTCGGCCTGACCGATGAGGTCGACGCCCTCTGCCCCGGCCGCGCCTGGCACGACGCGCTCTACGACGCGTGCGCGGGCGCGATCCTCTTCTGCCATGCCGTGCAGGGTGGAAGTATGCTATACTAGTACACGCTTTTCCATATCCACCAAACAAGAAAGAACAAGACCATGCATCCAAGATTGATAGCCGCGCTCTCAATATGCGCAACGCTGGCGTCCGCCGGACTCGCGGAGACCATCCCCCTTCCCGAACATCCTCGCCCAGACTGGGAACGCGCGAACTGGATCAATCTCAACGGGACATGGAAGTTCGCGTTCGACGCGAAGGACGATGGCATGAAGGACAAGTGGTTCGCGGCGGCGGACGACCGCTTCGGCGCAAGCATCCTCGTGCCGTTCCCGTGGGGCAGCAAGCTTTCCGGCGTGAAGGACGAGGCCGACATCGGATGGTACCGGCGCGACGTCACCGTGCCCGCCGAATGGAAGGGCAAGCGCGTGTTCCTCGTCATCGGCGCGTCCGACCACGACACCACCGGCTGGCTCGACGGGCAGAAGCTCGGCTCTCACTCCGGCGGCTACACGCCGTTCGAGTTCGAGCTGACGGATCTCGTCAAGTGGGGCGAGCCGCAGAAGCTCACGCTCCGCGCGTGGGACGAGGGCAACGTGCCCGCGCGCAGCAGCTGGCGCCTCTACGGCAAGCAGGCGTACGGCAACGCGCGCGGCGTGTGGCAGACCGTCTACCTCGAGGCCCGCGGACCCGAGTATCTGGAGTCCCTCCACTTCACGCCCGACATCGAGAACGGCGCCGTGCACGCCGCCATCACGCTGGGAGAGCCCGCGCGCGCCAAGCTCGAATTCGAGCTGGCGTTCAAGGAAAGCGACCGCGCGACGCCCGCCCTCGCCACGTTCTGGCCGGGAATGCAGTCCCTCAAGATCAAGATCCCGCTCCGCAACGTCAAGCTGTGGGACCTCGAGAAGCCCTACCTCTACGAGGTGCGCGCCGCCCTCAAGGGCGAGGCCGGGGAGGACGCCGTCTCCACGTACTTCGGCATGCGCAAGGTGGGAGTCGGCAAGATGCCCGGCACGGACTACCCGTACGTCACGCTCAACGGCAAGCCCATCTACCTCCAGCTCACGCTCGACCAGAGCTACCATCCCGACGGCTTCTACACGTTCCCGACCGACGAGTTCATGAAGAACGAGATACTCATCTCGAAGAACCTCGCCCTCTCCGGCAACCGCGTCCACATCAAGGTGGAGGTCCCGCGCAAGCTGTACTGGGCCGACAGGCTCGGCCTCCTCATCATGGCGGACGTGCCGTGCGCGTGGGGCCCCGCGAGCGAGGCGATGTTCGCCGAGCACTGGGCGTGCTTCGAGGACATGGTCAAGCGCGACTTCAACCACCCCTGCGTCTTCTCCTGGGTGCTCTTCAACGAGACGTGGGGCCTCTTCGCCGACGGGCAGAACTGGGGCCGCGACCGCGCGAGACGCTACGCGCCGTGGGTGCGCCGCCGCGTGGCGAACGCCTACGCCAAGGCGAAGGCGCTCGACCCAACGCGCCTCGTGGAGGACAACTCGCCCTGCAACCGCGACCACGTGATCACGGACATCAACACGTGGCACGGATACCACCCCGGCTACAAGTGGGAGAAGGTCGTGGAGAAGGCCTGCAAGGAGACGTTCCCAGGCTCCAAGGCCAACTACATAGGCGGCTTCGTGCAGGGCAACGCGCCCATGCTGAACAGCGAGTGCGGCAACGTGTGGGGCTACAAGGGCTCCACGGGCGACTGCGACTGGAGCTGGGACTACCACATGATGATGAACGCGTTTCGCCGCCGCATGAAGTGCGGAGGCTGGCTCTACACCGAGCACCACGACGTCATCAACGAGTGGAACGGCTACGTGCGCTACGACCGCTCGCCCAAGTTCACCGGCATCGACGACCTCTTCCCGGGATCGTCGCTCAAGGACTGGCACGCCGACGCCTACCTGCCGCTCGACGCCGAGCTGTGCCGCGAGTTCGAGGCGGGCGCGACGTGGAACATGCCCGTTGACGTGTCGCTCACGACCGGACGCCATTCCGGCAGCAAGCTCGCGCTATCCTACCGCTTGCGCTACAGGAACACGGCAGGACGGCTTGTCGAGACCGCGCCTGCGGCAGCAGGCGAGTTCAAGCTCTCGTCGTGGCAGTGCGGACGCCTGGCGGACGTGCCGGTGAAGCTGCCGTACGAGACGGCGTGCGGAACGATCTGTTTTACCCTCTCGGACGGAGAGGAACCCGTGGCGCGCAACTTCGCGTGCTTCGTGACGCGCGGCACCAAGCCGACGAACGCAAGGTCCGTGGCGCCGTCCGCCTTCGCGAAGGCGGAATGGTCGCTTAAGCAGTGGAACGTGCTGAACGGCCTCAAGGCCAACGGCGCCGGCAAGGGCTACTTCGAGTACGAGTTTAAGGACGTGCCAGCGGACAAGCCCGTGACGTTCCGCGCGGAGGTCTCCGCCAAGCGCCTGAACGCGAAGGACTCGAAGGACATCGACAAGGGCGTGCGTGACCTCGACTGCATGCTTGGCGGCGGCTTCGCCGACCGCTCCAAGAACCCCAACTCCTACCCGATGACGTGCGCGGAAAAGTGGAACGGCACCGTGAAGGTCTACGCCAACGGCGTGTTCGTGAAGGCCGTGGAGCTGCCGGACGATCCGGCGGACCACCGCGGCATCCTATCATGGTTCGCCCAGCCGCGCAACGGCACCCTGCACGAGGCCGGCAGCTACGGCTACCTGGTGGAGGCCGAGATTCCCTCCGACGCCCTCTCCATGGGCAAGGACGGAAAGCTGACCATCCGGCTGGCGTCCGAGGGGCGCGGCCTCGCCGTCTACGGCGCGAAGTTCGGCCGCTTCCCGTTCGACCCGACTATCTCGTTCTGAACTGCCTGCGGAACCGCGCCGTCCGTCCGACCTAACGGAACAAGACGGCGCGGGACTTCAGCACCAGGCGTCCGTCCTCCAGCGAGCAGACGTGCGCGCAGCAGTTGGGCTGCGATCCTTTCCAGAAGTCCGCGAGCGAAAGGCTGCCCGTCAGGCGAAGAACCGTGCGCAGGACGCCGCCATGCGCGACGACGAGAACGCGCGAGCAGGTCTCCGCGAGCGGCGCAAGCGTCTCTTCGACAAACTCGCGGATGCGCGCAAGTACCGAATCGAACGGCTCCGCACCGTCCCGGGCCACGTAGCGCGGCGGATCGACGAAGCAGTAGCGGATGTTCTCGTCCTCGAACAGCCCCTTGCCATAGCGCGTTCCCTCGTACGGCCCGAACGATATCTCGCGCAGCCTGTCGTCCACGACAGGCTCCATGCCGAAGCCCGCACCAAGTATCTGCGCGGTGTGCAGGGCGCGGCGGTACGGGCTGGAAAAGATGCGGTCGAACCTCAGGCCATTGGCGATCATGCCGTCCCGGGTCACCTCGGCAAGGTGCACTCCATCATCGGTGAGATCCGTCCACTCCGTAGAACCTTGAATGCGATGCGTCCGGTTCCACTCGGTCTCGCCATGCCTTAGAAAGTATATCTCCATTTCAGCGACATTCGACATTCGTCTACCGCCATCCAGCCCACTCTTCACTATTCACTATTTACTATCCACTATCCACTATTCACTATTCACTATTACTTATTCGCTATTACTTGATCGCTCCCCATCGATGGTTCCAGATGGGCCAGAACACGCCGCCCGCAATGCCGCGCAGGTTTGCCGCGGGGACAGGCCCCCAGTAGCGGCTGTCGTAGCTGGATGGAGAGTTGTCGCCGCAGGCGTAGTACTCGTCGGGCCCGAGCTTCACCTCGTCGCCGTCGCGCGCGATGGTGCGGCCGGGCGTCACGTAGTCGAGGCGATCGCTCGGACGATACCCGGCGTACGGGTATTCCTTCTCGTGCCACTTCTCGTGGTTCTGGATCTGGCGGATGCGGAGCGGCTCCATCGGCTGGACGCCGTCCACCACGAGGTGTCCGTCCTTGATCGTCAGCGTCTCGCCGGGCGTGCCAGTCATGCGCTTGATGTAGTGCGTCCCCTGCTGGAGTCCCTGGATGCCGGTCGTCGAGAAGATCATCACGTCGCCCCTGCGCGGGTGGCGGAAGTTCCACAGCCAACGGTTGACGAAGAGGAAGTCGCCCGTCACGACCTTGCCGCTCCAGAGCGTCTGGCCCGCGCGCACCGTGCTGCCGGGGCCGAGTCCGTTCGGCAGTGAGAACGTCTGCTGGCGATACGGCCCGTCGCCCGTCTCGTGCGGGTGCAGCACGTCCGTCGGTATGAGCATCTGGCTACTCACGCGGTCCGTCAGGGCGTTCACCACGCGCATGTCGTAGTGCCCGGTGTTCGTCGAGCGGAACTGCAGCGTGCCGCTGAACGGCGCCTGGAAGTGCTCGTACATCTCGCCGGTCAGTATCCACTTGAACCACTTGAGCGGGGTCGAGTCGAAGATGCCCGCCTCCTCCGGCGAGCAGGCGACGGAGTGGTTGCCGTAGAGCGTCGGCTGCATGGAGCCTGTTGGGATGTTGAACGGCTCGTAGAAGTATGCGCGGAACGCCATCGCCACGGAGATGGACACGACGAGGATGTCCAGCCACTCGCGCCCCGCCGCCCAGCTCTTCGGCGGGTCTAGGATATCCATGAGGGCCCTGCACTCGCCCACGTCCTTCGCGGCGACGGCCGCGCGGAGCTCGACCATCCGCTGCGCGAACTCGCCCCCGTCGCGGTAGGCAGGAAGGTCCTCGTATGAGAGGAGGAAGGTCTGGGCCGCGCCCAGCACGATCTTGCGCTCCTTCTTCTGCCGGGCCTTGGCGGTGAACGGCACGTTGCCCCACATCAGGGACCAGAGGCACCAGACCGCGAACAACGTCACGCCGATCGTTCCGGCGGCGAAAAGAAAATCAGATGAAAACGACATGCTTGTTCCTATGGGCTACTTTGTGCAAACATTTTCGGCGTATTATAGCGGAAAGTGCCCTGCGGGACAAGTCCCGCGCCACATCAATGCGACGACCATATAAATTCTCCGCACCGTAGTTGCATTCCACCCAAATTCGTGGTATACTTCCCGCCATGAGCAAGAAAGCACACACCAACAAGTCATCCTTCCGCCGCAGGCCGCAGGGCGGCCACGGCACTTTCGGCGACCTTTGCGAGATGTCGGAGGGCCTGGCGGTCGTCTGGCGGCGCAACGGCTGCACCGAGCGCGAGATGTGGGCGTTCGCGGAGGACGACCCCTCAATCCTGTGCGACGTCGTGCCGGCGCTCCACGCCCTCGGCTTCGGCGAGGAGGACGTGGTCCGCCATGTGCCGCACGACGGTCCGCTCGCCTGCCTGCTGCTCGGCCTCTCGCGGCTAATGACGGCGCGCCCCTCGCGGAACGGCACGTTCGGCGACGGCTCAGCCATCCTCGCGCTGCCGCCGCTCGTGGCTTTGGCGTTCCTGCATAGGGCGCTCTCGCGCCGCATAGCCGCGTTGCAGAACAAGGCGGCGCGTCCAATGCACTACGAGGCGGAGAAGGCCCGGCGCAGGGCGATGGCGGCCGAGCGCAGGCGCGTGCCACGCCGTGCCACCACGAACCCGTGCCCTACAAGGGAAGCCTTGCTGGAGGCGTGGCTACATGTCCGTGACTCGAAGGAGTCCCTTGTGCGCTTCGGGAGCATGATGCAGGACCTGGAGTGCTACGTGGACAACTCCCTGCGCATGGACGGAACGGGGCGGATCGTGGGACGCAACGCGGGGATCAAGGGCTGGCTGCGGGAGAACCTGCCGGAGCTCGCGGAACACTACTCCATGGTGATGCGCTACAAGGCCGCCGCGAAGAAGCTGAGGCAGGTGGTGGGACTCGCGGATCCGACGCCCGTAGCGGCGGTGCTGGCGGGCGCACACAAGGATGCGGAGAACAGCATAGGGGACGGAGTATTATGCGACCACGGTGCGGAGAAATCTTGTGGCGCGGGAACGCCGCCGGTGGAGGTGGTGAGGGCGAGGGCTGTATACATGGAAGCGATGGAGGGGGTGCCGGACGTGGCGGCGAGGGTGATGGCGCGGATAGACGCCTTGTGCGACCCGGAGCGGCTGGACGAGGCCGCGACGCTGCGCGGATGGAGAGAAAAGTACGTGCGTGAGATTACGGTGCGGAGAAAAGAATCGTGGTGGCGGCGGCTTACCGCGTGATTAAGAGCGCGGCTCTCCGCGTCGAGAGAACCCCGTAAACCTTCGAGGCATCGCGCCACCTTTTCTTCTCAAACAGCCGATCCGCCTCGGCCATCGTAACGCCGTGCGCAGGAACGACATGCATCAAAACGCAAAACAACAGAATAACATGCAGTACGCGACTCATGGCGTCCGTCTCTTCCCAGCCCCAGGCTCCGGCCCAGCGTCGCATCCCAGACAACATGTCTTAATAAGGGCAAGGGCTATCTCCGCGCCGTCTTTGACAGCGTCAACCGTGCATACAAGATTACGATAGACAGCCGTCACCTGATCCGTAAACTGCGGATTTCTCGCACGGTGACGCATGAATCCAGAAGCAATCATCACCTCACCACGGAACTCAACTCGAAACGATCTGGCGTAATGAGGCATGTCGATGCAAGTCTTCCGCGCCTCTTCTCCTAATCCCATTCGATATGCAATTTCAACGGATCGAGCCAAATACAGGTTCCCAATTGCATATCTTTCATTTGACTGAGATCTCTCACGTAGTTGAATGCACATTACTTGGTTTGTTGTAAAAAAATCAGATACATTAACGCCTGGAAGAAATTCCGTCCGAAGGTGAAAAAGTCGACCTTTAACTACAATCTCTTCGGGAAGATGCCATTGCTTTAAGGATGCCAAATCAAAATTCTTTATTTCAACACCCTTAATTAACATAAGTTCTTTGCCAAGTTGCAAGCGCCTAGCAATTGACGCATGTCTAGGTGATAAGATGTCATGGGCAACGCCACATACACACCAAAAAGCAGAGACAAGACTACAAAGCACAATTTTCATCGTTATTCCTATTCAAGTCCGTACTGATTGAACACCTCGCTAAACACATAGGGTTTTTCATGCCCAGCTGGTGTAAATAGACTTTCCTCTAATTCTTCGGTAGTAGATTTGTCTATCACTTCATAAAGAAACAGCATCCGCTGCATGCCTTTTATTGGACCAATTGTAGCGTCAAACACTAATCCGTCATATTGTACGAAAGTATGGGAAATGAATTTTGCACGAGACAAATCGTCATCTCCACAAATTAGAGCGCCGCTGCCACTAGGATTATTGCACATACCGACGCCTATTAAATTTACTGTATTGATATAACCAAACGGATGAGCATGTAGCGCCTTCACATTTTGAACCCCTAACAGCCGACCAAAAGTAACAAGTGCGCCAGACTGATCCACGCAATTCACCAAAGTGTATTGTTTTTGCGCATAGGCCGTCACCATGAAATACGATTGGGAGACAGGCCATACATCGTCAATATCGCTATAGGCAGCTCCTCCCGACCCCAAATTATAACGAAATCCCATGTCTGAAAAAAAATGTTGCGTCATCGCCGTCAAGACCTGCCTAGCGTTTGACATGCTTTCTACTACCGGCATAATAAAATCAAGGGAGCTCGTCCAAATGTTCTGGTTGTTGTTAGGTGCGTTACTCCAAGGCGAGACCGGATCGCCTAGAATCACATACACCCTGTGCGGCCCAGAATTGGCGATTGTCAATTCGGTCGCCCTAGTCTCTCCGTTAATCCGAGAAACGCCCCACACCAACCTTTCCTGCTCGAACAGCGCGATTGAAGAAGGCGTAGTGCCTTCCATGGCAAATGTGATATCTTGCGTCTCACCGCCATTGAACGACACAGTCTGGGCGCCAAACGAACATAGGCAACCATTCCTCACCCCGTTCACTTCACCCGTCGCTTGGATCTGTGCCGTCCGTAACACCGTAGATGTGGTTCTAAACTTCGCCTTGACCGTAACAGGCTGGTTTATCCTGTAGCAAATAGGAGCCACGGCTCCTTGAACGGAATTCCACTCGCCGTTAGAAATATTGAAGGAGACATCCCGGCTCGGTCTCAGATTTATTCCGTCAGTAGCCGTACTTGATGTATTGTGGTTGAACTTTACGCAAGAAAGCTCCAGATCGTACGTAAAAGCCGAAACGGAATCTTCCACACACTTTCCTCCATAGTCGTCCTCTTCGCCGTAGGCAGTAAACCGGATGTTGTCACTCGACACGGCAAGCGGCTCGATGCGAAGATAGGTCGGCCCGTTGAGAAGCATAGTCGTTCCACTGGACAACAAAGTCTCTGCCCCTCCTTCGCCACGTCGCCAAACTCGAATACAGCTTGCGTTCGACCAAAGCAATGTCACATGTCGTCCAATCTCTAATGTCTTATCTTCGGCTGGATTGACTACAAGACATCTATGCCGGCTTTTATCCGATGTCAAGAGAAGGGCGGCCGGAGTGTCATCTTCCTTGTCTTCGTCAGCCGCTTCCCCGCACGCTTCCTCCCATTGGAGATCAATCGCCGGAACTGTCAGGCGGAATGTCGGCGGAATGCCATTTCGGCCGTACCCTTGAACCAGCTTACCGCTGATCACGACAAACTCCTGAGGCGCGTACGCATTGGAAAGCGTGTAAAAAGTCTTCGAGTGCCGCTTCCACAATGTCTCGCTGTTGCGCGCCTCTATCCAAGACGCTCCTATGCGCCACGGATACTCCGCCTCTAAAGACAGCGAACAACTCCCTCTCCCAGCCGGCAACGGAAACGCCTTTCTCTTGTCATCTCCCGGCTTGACAAGCACCGCAACCGCCGATAGCGTCAACATACAACTCACAATGAAACATCGCGCCATACTCACACACTCACATTTTCCTAAAACCTATCCCTCACATGCCATGGCAGGCGGAACGACTCTTTCACGTCAGGCAATGCTGTGGCGAAACGAACACCCCATGAACGAGCCGTTCGCCCGCGTCGCAGGCTCGTCGTCGATCTGCCTTCCTATGTTGAAGAGAGTGCCGAGAGCCACCATGGCAGTGATAAGGTTGGTTCCCCCGTAGCTGATGAACGGCAACGCAAGGCCCTTCGTGGGCAGGCAGCCCGTCACCACGCCGAGGTTGAACATGGCCTGGAAGAAGATGATGAACGTCATGCCGTACGCGAGCAGGCGCCCAAGGCGGTCCGGCGCCTTCGCGGCGATGA
>Ga0310697_10003672_pt1 | contig 15428 bp, 24 predicted proteins | sample 172DNAGHGlowgp2_FD_203883 | JGI IMG/M metagenome (GOLD analysis project Ga0310697, IMG submission 203883) | Sheep rumen microbial communities from Palmerston North, Manawatu-Wanganui, New Zealand - 1728 DNA GHGlow gp2 (v2) (version 2) | ecosystem: Host-associated > Mammals > Digestive system >... | reverse complement strand
GTTCTACTTTTTATTTTTAAATCTCTCTACAGCAGACTAAGGTTTTTTAGGAACAGTTCCACCTGTTTCCTTTTTCTTCACACAACCGCAATCAATAGCTCCCCCACGTTTAAAGTAAACAAGCTCTTCGTCTTCTGCACATTGATCTTTTAATCTTCTAATATAATCAAGTTTTGCGCCATGTGCAGCCTTTTTAGCTTTCTTCTATTTATATGTTTGGAATCTTTTATAGGCTTCTTTAAGTCCTTCTTCTCCAAGTTCTTGAACATATTTTTCAGGATCTTTATTATTAGCCTGTGCCTCTTGTATTAAATAACTTTGAAATTCTTTAATTTCTTCTTTGTTTTCCATTTTAAATTAGTATTAAGTCTTTTGTTGAAAACACTGCTTCTTGTAAGAAGCCATCATCTGTAAACCAACGACATTTAACTCCTCTAAGTAGTTGGCTATTATCTTTCTTTAAAAAATTTCTTTCAATTCTATATACAATCATTTCTGGTTTATTTTTAATATCCTGTTTTAATGTAACCTTCTATCCAGGACTAAAATAAACTTTATCATCATTTAACTAAGTCATCATATCATTTAATATTATTTTTAATTTTATCAAATCTTTCTGTCAGTTTTTCATTAACTACTGCCATAACTCTCATTTCATTAAGATAATAGAGATTTTGTTTGTAGAAAGGGATCGGAACTAAAGAAGGTTTAGTTGCGAATACAGTGTCTCCAGCAATACAATATTTGCAATCTGGACCAGCTTCCTGAACTACTCCTACTTTAATAAATTGTTCTTCTTCTTCAAGTTGTCCATTATCTGTATTTTTAATTTCAGGATTAAGTCCTCCTAAATCAACAATAAGTCCAGATGTAGGATCTTTCACAATTCTTTGGAAAGGATTCTCTTCAAACAACTTTACAAGTAAATAATTACTTATAGGCATAATCTCAATATCTTCAGCTTTTGCATTAACTTCATCTGCATATGTTTCGAGATTAGTTGAATGTTTTTCAAACTTATCTGCGAAATTATCTACTTGTTTATTGAATTCTTTTATATTTCTTTCTTCAATTACATCTTGTGCTGTTTTTCCATCGAGAGTCATAATACGACTAGTAGTATCTCCTGCCATTCTTAAAGCAAGTTTTTCATTTTCACTTAAAATAGGTCTTTGTTCCATATTACCATTTATTCATTAAACATTGTTCTGATTCAACTGCGGCTTTAGATTTGATTATACATCCACATTGATCACACACTCTTGCTCCCATATATTTAATATTATGTTCACAAGTTTTACAAATATCTAAACGTCTTTTCATTTCATCTGATTGGTATCCTCTTATATTTCTCCAGTTACCAACAATTATATTTCGTATTTTAAGAAAGAGATTCATATATCCCACAAATTTTTTGAATTATCATAATCTTCTCCTTCCCATCCTGGTCCAAAACTACTTACATCATTCCATTTAGGTTTAGAATGTGGAGGAGAAGGATGGGGAGAATGAATTACTAATATATTTGGTATTATGTAATTTTTCTTTACCATTTTCCTGCTACACAATGTGCATTTAAATTTCTCAATTTTAATAGAACATGGCAGTTACATCCTCGTATATATCCTGTCTTAGCTGTAATACTTACTTCATTTGTTTCAGGATTTAACCAAAGTTTTGGATTACATATCCCTCTTATTGGATTAAAAATAGGACAAGCTTCACATATTTTTCTCCTCTCTTCAATATTCTATTTTTGCATATTTAGCTTTCTATTTTTCTAATTTTTGTTTTTTAGCAAAATCTTTTAACATTGCTTCTACCATATCTTTTAAATAGGTGCAATGATACAAAGTATTTTTTCCATTATGGTCATAATGATTTAAAATCAAATCCTTAATTATAAAATCTGGATTTATTTTTTGCAACATCCAAGCATAGGTAGATAACTGTAATTGATATACGTTATAATTACAGTTATCCAATTTTCCTAAAGGATATTTAAGTTTTTCAGTAGAACGTGTAGAGCTATTATAAAATCCTTTAAGATCTATTTGTTTATTGCTCTTGTGATCAATTATTGTTATTTCATTACCATTCTTTACAATTAAATCTATTTGACCTGCAATATGCAATCCAATTTTTGGATTATCATAATATATTAAATATTCTGGATAAACTCCATATTCTAAATCAAGTTCGGAATAATCTTTTTTGCATTGAAACTTTCCTCCTATTCCAAACTTTTTAAGAGTAACATTATCTCCTGCTTTATAAAAAGAGTTCTCTAATTCTGCATGAATTTTAGTTCCTCTTTCACAAGCCTGTCTGTTTGTTTCAGCCCATTCATCCAATATATCTTGTTGGACTTTATTTAATTCATTTTCTGAAATATCATGTGCTTCTAAATACTCGGCAGGAATTTTTTTAGATCTCCAAATTCCTCCTTTTTCTTTTTTCCAAGTATCTGAAGGTACCAATCTTTCTAAAGCCTTATATTTAGAAATAAATTCTTTGTTAAATTCTGGCTCGTACTTTCCTATTAAAGTAGTAACACTTGTATATTCGATACTAGCATCTTTAATATTAAAGTATTTATGTGGTCCTTCTAAAAAAGCTACATCTCCATTTAATTTATCATACTTCATATATCATTAATTATTTTTTATATAATTTAAAATTCCTTCTATGTGTAATCTTGTTATAGCATGAAAACCTTCATCACTTGTAAGGTATTCTACATCAGATTTATTATCTTGAAATAAATTTTCTGTTAAGACTGCCGGACAATTAGTATGTTTTAAAACATAGAAATTTGCTTCCTTGTCTGCATCTCCATCAGAAAAATCGGTTCTAATTTTCTTAGCAGATTTTAAATTTGCTTTAGCAGCTTCATATATACAGGTAGCAAGTTTATCAGCATTAGTTTTTCCTGGAGAAGTATAAATTTCCCATCCTGTGGCATCATGCCATTTGCCATCACAACCAATTCCATTTACATGAATTGAAACATAAATACAATGTTTATACTTCTTTGCTAAATTGTTTACAATATTACATCTATATTGAAGCTCTTTAGATTGTGGGAGTTTTAAATCATCTTCTTCTACATCTATTACTGCATTATATCCCATGTTTACAAATATATCTTTTAAAGCTTTACATACTTCTCTAGAATATGCATATTCTTTAAATTTCCCATCTGGGGAACTTTTTCCAAGGATACTCTTCTAATGAGCAGTCCCAAATACAATTAATATTTCATTTATTTTCATAATCTAATAATATTGCTAATTTCTAAATAGAAGGCATAACAATTTTAGCTTTACTCATTTTACAATTAATTGGATTTTTATAAAGAATTACTATAATTCCAATTGGCATTTTCTTTCCTTCTATTGTATAAAAAGAAGCTGCTTCTGCTTCACTATATTTTAATAGACTACATAATTTTGGGAAATTTTTTGACATATCGTCTATATCATTAAAATTTAAAATTCCTTGATTATGTATTTTTTCTAACTCATCTACATAATATATATAATTTAAATTAGTCCACTAGTTTTTTAATAATGGAGTATCTACTGATTTTGGAGATTCTGCAATACAAGACAAATATAAGAATTTATATCCAGATAAACTGGCTTTACTATTATGATAACTTAAAAGTAATACATTAAATGCGTCAGAATCTTTTAAAGATATTAATCTAATATGTCTATTTATCTCTCCAGCAGTATCTTTTGCGTATTGCTCGGCCTACTTTTCTTCATTATTTTTTTGTAAATATTGTTCAGTAATAAATTGTTTAGTAGACTCATTTATCTAAGAGTACAAAACATATCCAAACAAAAGTAATATTATTAAACTTCTTGTTTGTGGTGAAAGATTGTTTAGAAACTCCCATACTTTCTTAATTGCAGTTAAAATCATCTAGTATTATTTTTATATTAAATTATTTGTATTTTTTCTAAATTATTAGTATATTTGTGGAAGTCAAAATAATTAATAAAAATTAAAAAACTAAACTTAAATTTAAATTGAAATTTACATGTAAAACTAATTCATATATGAAGATTAAACTTAAAAAGGGATCTAAGATCCATATTAAAGACAGTTAGAAAGGATCATTTACTAAATATTGTAATGGAAAGGTTACAGAAGAATGTATTTAGAAAGGCAAGAATAGTCCAGATCCTAAGATAAGAAAAAAAGCTACTTTTGCAGCTAATGCTCGAAAGTGGAACCATAAAGATGGTGGAGAAATTCAAAAACATCAAGGATTTGTTAATGGAGTAAATGTATTAGATAGCAATCCTAGTATGTATAAAAAGATTAAGCAAAGAGAAAAAATTAAAAAAGCTTAGGAAGGAACGAAGTTTTCTACATGGCTTAATAATAATAAAGATACTATTTCTAATGTTTTAGGAACTGCTATGAGTGCTTTGGGAAATATTAAATAGGCACACGAATATAATAAACTTATTGAATCTCAAAAGAAATCTTTAGAAGCTAAAATAGAGGCAGATGAAAAAACAGCAAGAAGAAATCTTTATAATAAAGCTTTAAATGACGGAACAGATAGAAGTGATGTTGTGAATAGATTTAATGCTAATACTATTGCTAATAGTGCTGATTTATCTTCTATTTCTCAACAATATCAACCATACTTAACATCGATGGATTATGCACAAGCTTAGAATACAAGTAATGCATGGTCTGGAGCTTTGAAATCTTTAGGTGGGATTGCCACATCATTTTTAAATAAAGCTCCAACTTCTTCTGATAATAAAGAACTTATTTCTCCAACAGCTGCTGCTGGAATGAAAAAAGCTCCATTTAAGCCTTTAGATATATCTAAAACTTTAGTAAATCAAGCTAATAATATATCATTTAAACCAGGCTCTTTATCATGGTATAAACAACAGGGATTGTGATAAATAGAAATAGGCAACTTCCAAATTGGAGGCTGCCTATTTTTATTTTACACTAATTTCATTTAATTTATCTTGCCAATCTAAAATAATTTGGTCATTTTCTAAATTATAGTTTTTTGCTAAATTATAAATGCCTATTACTTCATCAATATTAGCATCACATAACTGTTTAATTAAACTTTTTTCCATTCTTCTTTATTCTCTACCCATTCAGGAATTGTTGGATATATACTAGTTATTATATATCCATTATTTATATTTTTAAAGTAATATCTTGGGGATAAAGGTTTTTCTTCCTCTTCATCTTTTATCTTTTTTTGTGGAGCATCTATAATTTCAATATCATCTAAAGATATCCTAAGTTTTTTTAACTTTTTTTCTAAATTAGAAGGAGAATATATTTTTCCATTATATTTAAAAGTCATAATTTAATTAATTTATATTTCTTTTTATATATTGTTCCAGATTTTGAATATTTATTTACAGTACTTCTAAAAGTATCTGATTGAACATTAAATAATTGTGCTCCCTCTTTAGCTGTTACTATTTGTTCTTCTCCAGTTTCTATATTTAATATTTTACATTTAAATCCTTTAAAAACAAATGAAGGATTTTCTAAGGAGTGTTCATAATTATAAATAGTTTTAGGACAAACATTTAACATTTTAGCTAATTCTTTTGCGGTTAAATCTGGATATTTTTCTTTTATTTTTAAATATTCTTCTATAGTATATTTTATTTCAAATTTTCCTTTTTTAGAATCCTTATTGTTTTTATAATATTCAATTTTTTGTTGAAGGATTTCTTCAGATTTTGCGATTATATATTTATTTACGCATATTTTACTATTTCCCCTAAGATTTGAAACTAAAGCATCTCTAGATATATCTAAATAAGATGCAGCATCCACACAAGTATTGAAAGTAAGGTAAGAATCGTCTAAAGCATTATATAAATATACAATATTTCTTCCATCTCTTGCTCTTCGTTTTACTGCTTGGGATATTTTCTCTTTTTGATTTTCTGTCATTTTATATCCTAAAATTCCTCCATCTCCTCCCAAAGTTTGATTATACCCAGAACTTCCATAGGAATTATATTTTTCAATATAATATATTTCTTTTTCATCTAAAAGTTTACTTATTTCAATTTTATTATTCTTTATTATATAGGTTTCTATTATAGCAAATTCAAAATTTTCTTCCCCGTATTTTTCAATAGCTTTATAAATAGGATAATTTTTATGTTCAATAAAATTTCTATAATGAGCAAAGAATCTATCTTTTATACAAAAGGATCTTCCTACATAGTATTTATTATTTATTTTATTTTTAAAATAATAAATTCCAGCTAAAGAAGGTAAAAGAGATTCTTTAGCTTTTAATAGTGTTTCGTAAATTATCATAATAGTTAGCAATATTAATAAATTCAAAATTATCTTTATTTTTCATTAATTCATTGAACTTTGTATGTCCAAAATATCTTTTAGCTTCTAATCTGTTACTAAATTTAAGATTCAAAGGTTTGTATATTAACATAGTTGGGGTCAAGGGACTCGAACCCTTATATTTCCCGGTTTTAGAGACCAGAGCATGGAACCAATTCTGCTACACCCCAATAGTATAGAGCAGGTAACCAGAATCGAACTGGCATCCTCAGTTTGGAAGACTGACGCACTAGCCGTTGTGCTATACCTGCAAATAGTCTTAGATGCCTTTCTAAGACAAATAAATTATTTAATTTCTATCATCACCGGCTGAAATTAAATAATGATTCTAATTTTGCAATTTTTTCTTCTACTAAACTTTTTCCTTTATTTTTAAACAATTTAATTACCTCTTTATAATTTGGAGAATCATATAAATCATTCAAGTCTTTTAAAGAATATTCTTCAGCTAATGATTCCCAAATTTCTTCAAAAAGATCATCATCTAATTGGTTTACCCATTGTTCAAATTCTTTTTTATCTGTATCTTCAATTTTTTCGATTCTTACAGTCAAGATGTTGCCATCTTTTTGTGCATCTATTACATAGTGATTATCATTATCTTGATATTCTTGATGTAATTCCTCTGTCATTTCAAATAGCGATTTTAATAATTCAGTTTCATTCATAACAGTATTAAGTTATTTTTATTTATAATACAACAAATTTAAAATTTGTTAAATTATCATTCCTCGTTATATTCCTTATAAATTAAATCTAATGTTTGTTCTTCCCCATCTCCAAATGGAAATACTACTTGTTCTGGAGTTTTAAATCTTATTGTAGGATTTAAATCATATAAATGATATATTGCTTGAGAGGATAATTTTTCTAAATCTAACCATTCTTGAATGTTTCTATAAGTCTTTCCTGTTTTTAAATTTATAATTTCTTGTTTATATATAACATTCTCTCCCAATGTTTCAACAAAATAAGGATCCACTTTATGTGTATGAGGTAAAGCTTTAATTAATTCTAATTCTGAAATTTCTTTACCTTTTCTATACTCTTCCCAAATTTTTCTTACTTCTAAACAATCTATAAACCATTCTCTAGTATTTTTATATTTAAATTTTTTTAGTTTAAAATGTAGTTCTTTTTCCTCTTCCTTATACCCTTCTGCTAATTCTAAAAATTCTGCATCTGGATTAGAAGTTTTATAAGCAATAATTCTTCTGTGTAAATTCTTTGTACTCCCTATTTTTATTATATTATGAGATTTAACTAAATATAGCATTATTCTTTTTCTAGTTTAAATATAATTTTAATTTCGTTATCTCTTAACATTTTATCTCGTGTGGCAGTATCTCCTTTCCAAAATATTTGTGGATTAATAATAAAGTCTCCACGTTCTCCTTCAATTAACTTTAAATCTTTTAATTTTTTTAAATGATTAGATAAACTATTAGACTTCATTCCCAATTCTTCACACGCTAAATCTCTTTGGTTTGTAGTTAATTGAACTTTACCTGTATTATATTCTGCATGACAACACATCCAATTAAGTACATTTTTTGCAGCATCTGATTTTAAGTTATATAACGGAGCAATATAATCAATAAAAGTCATATAAAATGATTCCGATTCTATCTTACGAGTATAAGTTTTTGTTGTATCGTATTGTACAATTTCTCCAGTACTTAAATCTACAGTTTGAGTTTGAATTACTTGTTGATATTTTTCCATATCCTTAATATATTATTTATTTTCAGAAATCAAATGTAAAATGTACATTTTTCATATTTTAACATTTTTTAACCATAAAAAATCTGTACACGCTGACGTGAATTAACTTCACGTGTACGTGTACATTCTTCATGTGTACATGAATTAAAAATGACGTAACTCATTGATACTCAGGCAGTTACGAAATTTTTTATATCTTATCTAATCAATATGAAAAATTTTTACATTTAAAAAATTAACACCATAATTAAATAACTTATAACTGACTAATTTCTAAACAATATTTTCCCCTTTGGGTTGTATTTCCGAAGCAAAATTTTTGAAAATTTTTTTAAAATTTTTTCAGTAAAATTTTTTTTGAAAAAATTGTAGGGGGAGGGGTGCACATATACGCGAATCCCCCCGTGGCTCCGCGTGGGAAATGGAAAACTTAAGCCACTCGGCTTGCTTTTTCATTTATTTATTTCGTTCGCTGCACTCACTCCATTTCATAAATGAAAAACCTAAGCCTTTTCTAAAATACTATATATCTTTACATATGAAAAGCGTTTATCTATTGAACGCTTTCTCATTGCAGATGGTAGACGTACCGTGCTGCGTAAAGTTCGAGGAAGTAGACGTGCTTCCAGATGGACTTGTTAGCGCCATTGGCCACGCTGATACCGCTAAGGTGTTAGGTGTTGAGCCTAACCGCATCAACGTCCATCTCTCTGAGGGCGACGTTGCCTATGTAGCACAACTACAAGGCGGACGTCTTCCCGAAGGATCGACAACACTTCCTGAGGGATTTTCCTTCAAATTCGTCAAGGTAAGTGTTGGCAGGGCATATGCAAACAATATGGTCACTTTCAGTAAGACCGTACTTCGCACTTGTCCTCGTACTTAATGAGAAGGCGAGTTGGGTTCATCCTATACCCAACGTGTAGACAAAATAGGGTTGACTTAAAGAGGGGTTCAAATAGAAACCCCTCGCGGTAACTAATCTTCAAATATTGAAACTATGTCACAAGACTATTTCGATATGACTATCAATAAGGTCGGAGAATCCGCTGTGAACTTTGCTAAGGCTGTAAAGCCGAATCAGTTCACCCGAGAGGAAATCGATACTTGGGTAGTCGAAGATTGAACTTAGGTTCGGAGTTGAAGAGGGAAAACTTCAACTTGGCAACAGAATATATCAAAGACTCTCGCTAACTCAACGCGTTAATAAAATGGAGTGACTTTATGGAGGGTTTCAACACGAAACCTTCCACAACTTTTATTAAACTATGGTTTTACTAAAAGTACAATCAAAAGTTCTTAGCACTGCACTACAAAACAAAGAGATGCATATGCTAAGGATGTACCTTGATTCTTTCCAGAGAACAGAGGATGGATGTTTCATCTGCCGTGAGGTAAATGACCCTGAGGACGGACTCGTTCCTGACATTCATCTTTCTTTGTTTGATTACACGTTCAATGAACGTGAATCAGAGAAGATTTGGCAAATTGCCAAAGAAGTTCTTGGTAAGGAGACTATTGATTTAAAGACTATCAAAAGAATAGTTCTTTAATTCCCTATACGAAAAATTGGTGGGAGAAATAATCTCACCAATCTTTTTCATTTTAATAATAAAAAACTTAAGCCATAGTCTATGATTTTTTTATTTATTTCGTTACACTTCATAAATAAAAAAACCTTAGCCTTTACTCTAAAGAATTATATATATTTAGCGGTTACACGATGTAATCGTTGCGTGCCGTGCGCATCACGGAGTTTGCCTAAAATCCCTATAATTATGGCAGACATTCAGGAAATCCGTTTTGTGGAAGCACCTGCCGACCCTAACAAGGGCTTCCGCATCGGTCACGCTCAGAGCGTGTTCCAAAACAACGTGACCTTTAAGGTCACAGGTTATCGAATTGGCTCGTACTCTATCGAGCGTAAGGACGGTTCAGTCGAATCGACCAAATACGCCGATAGTGCACAGAGCATCCTTCTCACCACTTCGGTGGAAGAAGACCTGCCTCTGAACAGGTTGCTTCACAAGAAGGACGTCCTCTACGATGCCCAAGGCTCTGCCCACGTCGAGCACGCGTGCTCATTCAAGGGCGACTTGATGCGGCATATGCTGACCTTAGGCCGTAGGGACGACGACTCAGCAATGCTGAAAGGCTCTGTTGAAGACGTTGCCAAACACGCCTTGAAGTTCTTCGATGGCAAAACCCTTATCTGCAAGGAGATAAGCGGCTTTGCAAAGGACGACAAGGGCAAACTGCAAGACCGAATCAGTCCGTTCATTCAGTTCGGTTGGAAGGACTAACGACCTCTTCTCACGCTTCGCTCGCTGTGCGTTAAACAGCGGGCACTTTCTATTAACAACTAACAATTTGAGACGAAATGAAAACAATTTCTGTTAAAGCACTGCGTCCCGTCAAGATGACGGCTAAGACGCTTATATTTGAAGACCCCAATCACGGGATTTATATGGCTTCGCGCCGAGTTGCTAACGACATCCTTTCCAATAAGGTGGAAGAAGTCTTCATCGTTGATGAAGTCTCTCCAAAAGGGCATTGTGAAGCAATCTCATTGCCAATGCTTGCAACCCCATCTTGTTGGTAACCTCTTGCGTCCTTTGCACTCACGACGTTAAACTGAGTGCTCACTTTTAATAATTTGAATATTATGTTTGAAGCAATAGTAATTGGGGGGTCGGAAAAAGGCTCTTTTGTTTTAGATGCGAAAGATATCACAAGACTTCGTGTCCATTCTAAAACAACCACTGCCGAAATTTGGTTTCATACCTGTGGACCTTTTCAATGGTTTATCAATAATTTCGGTACAGAATTAGAAAATGGTAAATCAATTTGGGCACATATGCAAATTAGTTTCTACGGAATTTGGCATATTAGAATAGATACCAGATACATACCTATCTGCATTTCATAATCATCCTGCCTACTCTCTTCACAACCACTCTCTTCGTGAGAGTGGTTGTTTTGAATGAGACCAATTCCAAAAACTTAAGCCAAATATCTAAAAGGATATGTCACCGTAGAGAGAAGGAATTCGGAAAGCATCCGTAAGTACGCTTCATAGCGTCCCGTAAGGTTCTCTCTTTCCTTCGGAAAAACCTAAGCCAAATGTATAAAGGGCTATGTAGCCTTAGGCATACAACAAATGTATAACGACAAGTATGCTACTGTAGTCGCAAGAGAACAAGAGAATCTAACGTTTCAAAAAGAATATGTACTACAGGTATTCTTTGCGAAACAAAACCAAAAAATTTTAAGAGTATGGATATTTTAGAAGCTATCCAGGTTGACTTGAAGAAGTCTAATGTAAAGGAAGTCGGTCACTTTAGCAAAGCTTTCCGTGTCGACGAGTTGAGTAACATCGAAGAGGGTGAGTCTTTCACTATTCCGACTGGTTCGGAGTACAAGATTCTGTCTCAGGTTATGATGCGTGGCGGACAGCCTGTGCTTGACCGTGACGGTAACCCGATTACCGCTGAGTACGTGAAGTGTCTTAGCAGCAAGGGACGTCTTGTGAACTTCTTCCCGACATCTTTGACCAAGATCGCATTCCGTGTGGATCCCGAAACTGGTAAGGATGTGACCGAAGATCGCATCGTTCGCACTAAGGGCGACATCGTGGACTACGTGAAGCGTAATCCGTTGATGGATGAGACCATGCAGAAGTTGCAGGGTTGCACCATCAAGCTCGAAAAGGTGGACCGTGTCAACGTGCGTCGTTTTGGTGTTGACAACGAGCACGCCACAAAGGCTGATGTGGAGAAGAATCCTATCGGTACATGGGCACTCGTGGGTGATAAGAAGCCTGAGAATTGGACGGTTTAGTAAATTTACGTGGGAGACTCTTGTCTCCCACTAAACTACTAACAGAAGAAGGGGAGTTCAAGGTATGTCCCGAAACATTCTATGAAGTTGGTACAGTTTATGTATTTCAGCTTAATGTGTTCACGTATCCTTGGAGAATCATAAAAGCAATTAAAGTTGAACATTAGGGAGTTCAACTTTTAGTTGCTAATCTCAAAATTTGGAAAGTTGAGTGGTACTGAGTAGGGCTGTTATCGCCCAGCGACAGTCCCCCAACTTTCCCAAACTTTCAATGTTCATCCATTCTAACAAAACGGCTGCTATATAGTAGTTCATTAATTGAACTCATTTTTGTCAGTTCAAAAAACGGATTTTTTAATAGCAAAGAATTTTTTGTATGGGGTTGAGTATAATCCCGTAGGTTCCCGTGAAAATCCTATAAAAATACCTGTCGGCTGAAAAGATATAAAGTATGAAATAATAACATAAAAGGCAGTAGATACCAATCGTCCTGGGTTTCCGTTAAACGTCGTCATACGGTATAAAATACACGACGTAGGATTGTAGGTTTCAGTACAACAGAGAACCTTCCGTGATGAGCATAGCAGGTACGTTAAGCCTGCTCCATTTTTTTTAACAACAACAAAACAATTTGAAACTATGTACGCAACATTATTATCAGATGCCCCTTATTTGGGAGCTCCTCATTCGGAGTTTTATATCATAAAGGACAAAAAGAACCGAAAAATAATATTTCAAGACAAATATTGTCATGAAAAGGAGATTCCACTCGAATTGGGTATTCATCTCTGGTTCCATCTTGTTGATGGAATAAGAGAAAACCCCGCGCCCGATGGAAGACATTACGATGTGTTCAGGAGGAATGACCGTATCCGCATTGGGGTTCAGGCTTTCAATGTGGATTTTGGATTTTTTGACCTACCTAATGTGTGAATAAAGAGCGGGCTTGTCCCGCTCTTCTTTAAAAAACTTAATAAAATCCTTTATTACGACACCTGCAGGCTAGTAAAGGACACCAGTTTCTTATTCCGTAAATCCAGTATTGCAGTATGTTAGGGCCGTTAGTAAGTCCCAGCTGGTGAATAAGTTTTAGGTGTAAAAATAATTAAAAAACTCAAATAAAATATCCTGAGGCGGTAATAATTATCTATAAGATAATAGGGTGGTTAGTCGTAGACGGCTAGGTAGGGATTTCCAAGATGTTGAGGACGCCAGTTTCTTATGAATCAAGGATAAGATACCGAAATCATTTAAATAGCCATTGAAAAATATGGGATGAAAATAGGGAGTCTTGTTTAAATAGCTTGACATAAGTTTTAGGTGTAAAACACAATTAATAATTTATGAGGAAAAGTAAACGAAATTACATTCTTCGCACCATCCCCCATTAGGCTGGATACTGCAAGATTGTAACCTTAGAAGTCCTCATAATTACTCCTATTAACCGGAGAAGGGAGAATAAATAAAAAGCTCTGGATGTCCTACGCATTCCTGTAGGTTGGAAGATCTTGTATGTGGGCATTCTGTAAAAGGACGTGAACATTCCGAAGGTACAACGCGAGCAGGTATCACAGTGGGGTGATAAAGCTAGTCCTCACATTCAAACTTGTCTGATCAACAAGGGAGAGATTCGTTCCATAATCCGAAGAAAAATATGATTTATGGTGACTGGTAATCAAGATGATTACCCGATGTATACGGATTACCACACATTCGGTATAGCGTTAAAAAAACAAGCCCGGAGTACTGCGGATTAACTAATGTGGCAAGGAGTAAATTCCCTTGAAATACAGTACAATGTTTAATTTAGGGTAGCAGCTAAATTATTTCCGTATCGTCTGTGTTGTTCTGCTACACACAGGTGACGTAAGTAGACTTAACTACCATCGTGTGTCCGAATGTTAAGCTCGGTATCCAAGAGTAGGGTGAGGATATCATTTATTAGGGTTGAAAGCCCCTGGTGATAGCGTTTAAAACGCTATCATCTAAAATCTTTGGCACGTTCAGATCTTCACGAGGGCCAAAGGTCGACGAAAGTCGCATACTGAACAAAAAAATTTATTTATTAACAATTAAAACAAAACCATTATGAAAACTATGTTAATTCCTGTAACGTCGTATGACGTTCACAGAGACACAATCGACACGTTAAAAGCTCAGATTATAGAATATCTGGGATTGAAAATTGTGGAGAATCGTTTGGGAGATACTCCTTACATTGAGTTAAATGTTATCCTCCCCAAAGAGGATAAAGAATGGATCACACAACGGTCCGAAAAAACATTTGCTAATGCAGGAGGAACAATCCTGTTCTTTGAATACGAAGAGCGGGTTTCCGCGGATGACGTGACAACCGTCATCATCAAAGAAGAGGAAGAACCAAAATACGAATAATCTAAAAGAGAGAGGGAGTATATACTTTCCATTTTGTTTTATTTGTTTACACCATTCAGACTTAACTCCCTCTCTTTTTCTACATATTCGCAGTTTCACTGATGATTACCGGGAACTAATGCCCGGGTTTCACTAGGTATTATTCAGGATAACTAGTGAAGGGGGCAAAGCGAATTAAAATAAACCCCCGAAATTGTTTGTTGTTAAACCTCTCTCACTCTTCGGAGTGGGAGAGGACTTTTAAACATACAATCTGGAATGAAAATAAAGGATGTTAACAATTTAGTTCCAATTGATCGAGAATCGATGAAACTAACGGAGGATTATCTTAAGACAAGATCGGGATTAAGGGATCTTCTAAGGATGTATCCTTCGTCAACTCCAGTCCTTGATGCCGTTCAGGACTATAAATTTAGTGAATGGCGAAGTTCAAATTTTTAAAACAAACAATCTGGAAACAACATGAAAAAAGTTGACAAGAGAGAAATGACAGCGAGACTGAATCAGTTTCGTCTTAGTCATCTTGGCAAGTCTTTTACTCGCCAAGAAATGGAAAATTATTTAGGGCAGATGGGTTTTAATAGTGGAGTAATTAAATTATTACTTCCTAAACTACCCTATGAAATGGTTGGTCAAGCTAAGCTCTTCAATATGGATTCGAATCCAATCCATATTAGTACTATAGATGGCTGCTATAAGAAATGTGCAAGTTATGCGAAGAAGACAGTAGCTAAGAAACATGGACAGTGTTCAGAAGAGCAAGCTATCCAAACTCTCAAGAACGCTGGATACAAAATCCAACGTGAGGTAGGTTTCGATATGGAGAGGTTCAAAAAAGAACTACTACATGTCTACAGGAAGTATTTGAAGTATGAAACCGTCTAAAAAAGGGGATAAGATGTTTTCATACGAGTTATACCTTGAGATGCAGAGGGAAGAGACCTCTGCATCTTATGACAACGATTTAATCGAGAGAGCTTATGAAAAGGCTTTCTCAGAATCCTTTGAATAAAAACAGCAAAACAATATGAAATGTAAAAAGTGTGGGGTTAAGATAGATGCATTGCATCTTGACAACATAAAAG